>OFML01000307.1_pt1 | contig 45245 bp, 52 predicted proteins | sample 1541831 | NCBI WGS metagenome assembly OFML01 (sample SAMN04209237, study PRJEB22552) | human gut metagenome | biome: gut; material: feces | host: Homo sapiens | place: USA: Oklahoma | reverse complement strand
AAACACGCCTGTTTGGGGGGAGATCATTCAAATTCCATCAGCATCTGCGCGGAGGGATTGTTGTTGCCCGCCAGACGTACCATGTCATATCGCGTCATATCTCCCATGTTCATTTTGATGCGGACCAGATTGGACTCCTGGGCTTCGGGGACGATGTCTGGAACAATGGCGACACCGTGGCGGGCCCGGACCATCAGCATTTGTGCATTGGTGCTGTTGGTTTGGGCGAACCGTTCCGGCACAACACCAAATTCCCGGAGAAGCATTTGGCGGAGCATGTCCATGGAATTTGGCCCGGTATCTTCACAGTTTGTAATGAGACATTCCCCCCGCAGCATGGAAACCGCATCTCCCTGGGGATACTTGGCGGCAATGGCGCGATCAGCGACCAGGTAGTTGTAAGCCTCAAACATGGGTCGGGAGAGAATGTCCTCCTTGGCAAAAGCGTGCTCACAGAGAACGTTGGCCAAAATCACGTCCAATTCCCCGGATTTTAGTTTTTCTGTCAGCGCACCGTAGGGGTATTGAAAAATATCCACTTTAATTTCTGGATGAGCAATTAAGAAACGGGAGAAGAAATCCTCCGTATGTCGGGATTCGTACATGCCGATTCCCACTTTAACGTGGCCGCGATACTGCTCTGCAATGGCGATGAGGCGCTTTTTGGTGTCTTTGTCATAGCGCAGCATAAAATTAACCCGTTCATAAAAAAATTGGCCCGCATCTGTCAGCGAGACGGAATGGGCATTGCGGTTAAACAGACGGACCTGCAGTTTTCCTTCCAGAGAGGCAATATACTGGCTGATGGCGGTTTGGGATACAGAGTGTACTGCGGCAGCTTGCGTGAAACTCAGACACTCGGCCAATGTAACAAAGTATTCGATTTTTTTGTTGAGCATAGCATAGGCTCCTTTTCAGACGCAGTATCGTGTTTTCTCCTTCTGATTGTGCAATAATTATGTGAAAAAGTCAAATCATTCTTTTCCTCGGCGAGAAGATGGGAATATGACAGTTTGGCTCTCGCCATAATTCGTCAGGCTGGGAAAGGAAATGTGATAGAAAGAAATATTATTTCATTAAGAATTGACAGAACGTCTGGTATCTGGTAACATACTACAAACGCCAAGTGCTACTTTTCAAGACGGGAGGAAACAAGTGCATGAAGATTCTCCTGAATCAGGTGACGGTGTTTCGAAAGGGAACTGCGGAGAAGCTGTCTGTTCTCGTGGAGGACGGTCGTATTGTTTCTCTTTCCAAGGAGGCTCCCACCCTTTCTGACGCCCGTGTGATTGAATTAAAGAATGGTTCTTTGTTTCCCGGTTTCGTAGATGTCCATGTTCATCTCCGTGAGCCGGGTTTTTCGTACAAAGAAACCATTGCCACAGGGACGCGGGCTGCGGCCCATGGGGGATTTACCGCCGTGTGCCCCATGCCCAATTTGAAGCCGGTGCCGGACAGCTTGGCACATCTGCGTCCTCAGTTAGAGGCCATTGCCCGGGACAGCGTGATTCATACCTATCCCTATGGCGCCATTACCGTGGGAGAGCAGGGGGAAACGCTGGCCGCATTGGAGGAGATGGCCCCCCATGTGGTGGCTTTCTCTGATGATGGAAAAGGGGTGCAGGACCCGGAAAAAATGAAGCAGGCCATGCGGCGGGCGAAGGCACTGGGCAAACTGATTGTGGCCCACTGTGAGGACGAGAGCCTCATTCAAGGCGGTTATATCCACGATGGTGCCTATGCAAAGGCACACGGACACAGAGGCAATCCCTCCGCCAGCGAGTGGAAGCAGGTGGAACGGGATTTGGCGCTGGTACAGGAGACAGGCTGTGCCTACCACGTCTGCCATGTGTCCACCAAGGAATCGGTGGAGCTGATCCGCAGTGCCAAGCGGGAAGGGCTGGATGTGACCTGTGAGACCGCGCCGCACTATCTGGTATTCCATGATGGAATGCTTCAGGAGGACGGGCGATTCAAAATGAATCCTCCCATTCGTGGGGAGGAGGACCGGCAGGCACTCATTGCCGGAATTTTGGATGGGACAGTGGATATGATTGCCACGGATCACGCGCCGCATTCCGCCGAAGAAAAAGCGGGGGGACTGGAAAAAAGCCTCAACGGCATCGTGGGCCTGGAAACGGCCTTTCCTGTGCTCTATACGGAGTTGGTGAGACCGGGGGTTCTCACCCTTGCACAGCTGATTGACCTGATGCACACCAATCCGGCCAAGCGATTTGGCATCGGTGCGCCCCTGGAGGAAGGGGCAACGGCTGATTTTACGGTATTTGATTTAGATGCGGAAGAGACCATTCAGCCGGAGCACTTTCTTTCCATGGGAAAAAGCTCTCCTTTTGCAGGCCGGAGCGTATTTGGAACGTGCTTATTGACTATCTGCGGCGGAAAGATCGCCTGGCAGGCGGAGGGGGGAGCGTCCCGATGAAGCGAGGAAAGTTTACGGTTCTTCAGAATAAGGAACTGGCGCCGGCCACGTTCCGAATGGTTTTAGCGGGAGACACAGAGGCCATCACCGCGCCGGGACAGTTTGTGAACATCGCGCTGACAGGGAAGTTTCTCCGCCGCCCCATTTCCGTCTGTGACTGGAATGAGGCGCAGTTGACTTTGATTTATAAGGTAGTGGGGCAGGGGACGGCACAGATGAGTCAAATGGTGCCGGGGACGGAGTTAGACCTCCTGACTGGCTTGGGTAATGGCTATGACTTGGAGAAATCCGGGGACAAGCCCCTGCTGATTGGAGGCGGGGTTGGGATTCCGCCGCTGTATGCCTTGGCCAAAAAGCTCATTGCACAGGGCAAATCGCCTCGGGCTATTTTGGGGTTCAACCGGAAAGAGGAACAATTTTTGACTGCGGAGTTCCGGGCATTGGGGATTGCAGTCTCTTTGACCACGGTGGATGGTTCCCTGGGGATCAAAGGCTTTGTCACAGATGCCATGCCCCAGACAGGATATACCTATCTGTATACCTGTGGGCCTGCGCCCATGCTTCGGGCCATCGACGAAAAGGCTGTGACCTCGGGACAATTCAGCTTTGAGGAACGGATGGGCTGTGGGTTTGGAGCCTGTATGGGATGTACCTGTCAGACCAAATATGGCAGCAAGCGAATTTGCCGGGAGGGCCCCGTGCTGGAGAGGGAGGAAATTCTATGGTGAAGACCGCAGTGACATTGAGCGGCGTTTTACTGGACAATCCCGTGATTCCTGCCAGTGGTACGTTTGGATTCGGATATGAATTTGCTCAGTGGTATGACATCAACTGTCTGGGTGCCATCAGCATCAAGGGAACCACCCGGGAGCCTCGATTCGGCAACCCGGCCCCCCGGATCGCGGAGACGGCAGGGGGAATGCTCAATGCGGTGGGACTGCAGAATCCTGGGATTGACCGGGTGGTGGCTGAGGAGCTCCCCAAGCTGCGGGAGGTCTATCAAAAACCAATTTTGGCCAACATCAGTGGGTTTTCTTTGGATGAGTACGTGACATGCTGCGCCAAGGCGGATGCCTCACCCTACACGGACCTCATTGAGGTCAATGTGAGCTGTCCCAACGTCCATCATGGGGGTATGAGTTTTGGAACAGACCCGCACATGGTTTATGATGTGACCCGGGCGGTGAAGGAAGTGTGCCGAAAACCAGTATATATGAAGCTTTCCCCCAATGTGACAGATATTGTATCCATTGCCCAGGCCTGTGAGGAGGGCGGGGCCGACGGATTGAGTCTCATCAATACCCTCATGGGCATGCGGATCGACCTGAAAAAACGGGCACCTGTTTTGGCCAACACCACAGGCGGTCTTTCCGGACCAGCGGTTTTTCCCGTGGCGCTGCGGATGGTTTGGCAGGTCTACGAGGCGGTCCATCTGCCCATCATTGGGATGGGCGGCATCCAAAGCGCAGAAGATGTCCTGGAAATGATGCTGGCCGGAGCGACCGCTGTGCAGGTGGGGGCGGCTAACCTAGTCAATCCGTTTGCCTGTCAAGAGATCATCGACAGCCTGCCCGGGCTCATGGAGCGCCTGGGCATTCAAGAGATCAACGAAATCATTGGAGGTGCCCACAGATGGGAAAAGATGTGATCATAGCCTGCGATTTCAGCAGCAAAGCAGAGACCTTGGCATTTTTGGACCAGTTTTCTGGGAGAAAGCCCTATGTCAAAATCGGCATGGAGTTGTTCTATGCCGAAGGCCCGTCCATTGTGCGGGAGATTAAGGCAAGGGGGCATCAAATCTTTTTGGACCTGAAACTCCATGATATTCCCAACACAGTAAAAAAGGCCATGGCGGTTCTGTCCCGACTGGACGTGGATATGATAAACCTTCACGCAGCGGGCACCCGGGCGATGATGGAGGGTGCGCTGGAAGGGGTAACCCGACCGGACGGCTCTCGTCCCTTGGTGATTGCGGTGACCCAGCTGACGTCCACCAGCCAAACGAGAATGCAGGAGGAACTGCTGATCCCCAGAACGATGGAGGAGACCGTCATGGCTTATGCTGCCAACGCGGCCCAGGCCGGATTGGATGGTGTGGTCTGCTCTCCCATGGAGGCGGGAAAGGTCCATGAGGCCTGCGGCAGAAACTTTGTGACCGTCACCCCTGGTATTCGGTTTGCGGAGGGAGACAAGGGGGACCAGGTCCGTGTGACAACACCGGCCCAGGCAAAGGACCTTGGTTCCGATTATATTGTGGTGGGCCGTCCCATTACCGCTGCGGCAGACCCGGTGGCCGCCTATGAGCGTTGCGTGAGAGAATTTACAGATTGAGGAGGCGATTGCCATGAAGACAAAGATTGCGAAAGATTTGCTGAAGATTCAGGCGGTGTTTCTCCGTCCGGATGAACCCTTTACTTGGGCCAGCGGGATCAAAAGTCCCATTTATTGTGACAACCGCCTGACCCTCTCGGATCATCAGGTCCGTTTGGATGTGGAGAACGGCCTGGCGGAATTGGTTAAAACCCATTATCCCGAGGCGGAAGCCCTCATGGGGACCAGCACTGCGGGGATTGCCCACGCTGCCATTACCGCCCACCTGCTGGCGCTCCCCATGGGATATGTTCGCTCTGGCGCGAAGGATCATGGACGGAAAAACCAAATTGAGGGCAAGCTGGTTCCCGGACAAAAGGTGGTGGTGATTGAGGACCTGATCTCCACCGGCGGCAGTGTGCTGGAGGTGGTGGAGGTTCTGCGCCAGGCGGGGGCAGAGGTTTTGGGCATTGCCAGCATTTTTACCTATGGAATGCGAAAGAGTGTGGAACGCCTGGCCGAGGCTCAGGTGAAAAACGTGAGCCTGACCGACCTGGACACGGTGGCCCAAGTGGCGGCGGAAGAGGGGTATATCCGGACAGAAGACCAGGCGCGGCTGCTGGCTTTCCGGGACAACCCCTCCGATACCCGTTGGATTCAGAAGTAACCGGCTGGCACAGCCTTGTTTATGTCTTACCGTGAACAGAAAGGAAGGGGCAGTGTATGAAGCGAGATCTGATTGACATTACGGATCTGACGGTGGAAGAAATTGACGAGCTGATTGCCAAAGCGGAGGATATCATCGAGCACCCCGAGGTTTACCGGGAGAAGTGCCGGTATAAAAAGCTGGCAACCCTTTTCTATGAACCTTCGACCCGAACCCGTTTGAGCTTTGAGTCAGCCATGTATGAATTGGGGGGACAGGTGCTGGGGTTCCATGAGGCCCAGAGCTCTTCTGCCACCAAGGGAGAAAGTGTGGCGGATACCGCGCGGACAGTAAGCTGCTTTGCGGATATCATAGCCATGCGCCATCCCAAGGAGGGTGCGCCGCTGGTGGCGTCCATGAAGGCTACGGTTCCGGTGATCAATGCCGGTGACGGGGGACATCACCACCCCACGCAGACCCTGACGGATCTGCTGACCATCAAACGGGAGAAGGGAAGACTGGATTCGCTGGTGGTTGGCTGCTGCGGTGACCTGAAATTTGGCCGGACGGTCCATTCCCTGATTGGTGCGATGTCCCGGTATCCGAATGTTCGTTTTGTGCTCATTTCCCCTGAGGAGCTCCGTGTGCCTGAGAGTGTGCGTACCGACCTGCTGGAGAAAAACGGCATTGACTATGAGGAGACCACTTCTCTGGAGGAGGCTATGCCCCAACTGGACATCCTCTACATGACCCGGGTGCAGCGGGAGCGGTTTTTCAATGAGGATGACTATGTCCGCTTGAAGGACAGTTATATCCTCACCCCGGACAAGCTTCGGACAGCCAAGTGGGATTTGGCCATTTTGCACCCGCTGCCTCGTGTCAATGAGATTTCCATTGCCATTGACGACGATCCCCGGGCCTGCTATTTCCGACAAGTTCTCTGTGGGAAGTTCATCCGAATGGCGCTGATTCTGAAATTGTTGGAGGTGGAGTGAGATGATCATAGGGACCATTGTAGATGGCATTGTCATTGACCATATCCCCGCAGGGCGGGGCATGGACCTCTACCGGGATCTGGGCCTGGATAAGCTGGAATGTGAGGTGGCGGTCATCAAAAACGCCTCCAGCGGCAAGTATGGGAAAAAAGATATTTTGAAAATCAATGAGGTCATTGACCTGAACTACGACATGTTGGGTTATATTGATCCTCACATTACCGTCAATATTATCCGCGGCGGAGAGCGGATGGAGAAAATTCATCCCCACCTCCCAGAGACGATTACGGGTGTCATCCGCTGTAAAAACCCTCGCTGTATCACATCCATTGAGCAAGAGCTTCCTCATATTTTCCGGTTGACCGACCGGGAACATGGTGTTTACCGCTGCTTATATTGTGACACGAAGGGCGGAAAACGATAAACGAGTAGAAAAGACTTGCCAAAGGCAAGCCTTTTCTTTTCTAAAGGAGAATTTGCCTTAGCCTGGACAGGGAGAGAGGGCTTGTGGTCCTTCGTGGAATATGGTAGAATGATAAAAATTGTGGAGGGGAAGGAGGCGGTATTTTCATGCCGCAAATCGTAAGCAATCTGCCTTGGCTTGTGATCTGGGTGGTTGTCTTTTTGGTACAGAGCTACTTCTTTCGGAAGAAAAATTCCTTCGGGTCCTTGATCCTTTTGTGGTTGACCTTATTGGTGGGGATTTTTTGGGACCAGGCCCTCCGTGCGTTGGTACCGGGGATTCCTGAGATGTGGCTTTTTGGAACCCAAATTTGGATTCTCTTTCTCATTGTGGCGGTGCGGCACTACCTGAACTATCGAAAAGGAGGCCGTGGCCGGGATGCTTCCGGGGACAAAGCGCCAGAGCATCCTATGGAACCAAGCGAGGAGGGGGAGACTTCGGGTTCGTCCACGAAAACAGAAGAATAAAACAAGCCGTGAGGGATTGCTGTGTCGAAGCCCCTCACGGCTTGTTTCTGTATGGGTTGGAAGCAATCAACAGAAGCTTTGCTTTTCTGCTGAGTTGTTTGATCTCCCACTCTCGCCGCATTGCTTCCGTTTTGCTGTCAAAGACCTCGCAGTAGACCAGATGTACTGGGCGGCGGGGACGAGTATATTTCGCTCCGGTGCCAGCATTGTGGGATGCCAAACGCCTCTTTAGGTTGGTGGTCCAGCCTGTGTACAGCGTGTTGTCAGCGCAAAGAAGAATGTAAGTATAGTTTTGTTCCATGGCTTTTCCCTTGCTTCCTGCGAAAAAATGTTGTAAACTATTCAATTAAGGAAGTAAAATCATTGGTTTCCCGGGAAATCCGGGTGAAAATCGTTGTCTTTTTTCTGGACTGGATGGAAGGAACGGAGGATGGCGGCTCCCAATAGGGGAAAAGAGGGGTATCCCTGGAAAACCAACATAGATTATACCGAAAGGGAAGGGACGACGCAACCGTTTTTGTGGTCGATTCTTTCCGGTGGGACAGCAACCCGATAGAAGATAGGAGAACAATTTTGAAAAATCACTATGAAAAAGAAGTGAATCTCACCTCCACTTACTCTGACCGCCGGTGTGAACTGGGGATCTTTCAGGCCGCTTTGCTTTTGCAGGATGCGATGACAGAGCTGTTTCATCAGTACCGCTGTGATGCCATTCGACTGGCTCGGACGCATCAGGTGGTTTGGGCTGTGGCGCGGACGAAAATCTGCTACGACAAAGAAATGCTCTGGATGGATCATATCCGGTTAAAAGTCTTTCCTGTAAAAGTATCTCCCATTTCCATTCATTTGAATGTCCTATTGGAGACATTGGACGGAGAACCCCTTCTCCGGGCACGGCAGGAGATGTGTGCCATTGACGTGCGGGACCACAGCCTTCGACGGGTAGACAGTACGCCATTTCCTATGGACATGGATTTGCTTCGGCCCGTAGTCACGGCGCCCTGCCGGAGAATGAAGCTGAAGCTGGGGGAGGAATGCTTGGTCTATTCTTATCAGGTCCGTACCATGGACACGGATTTGAACCACCATATGAATAATACCAATTATATTCGACTGATTCTGGACGCCCAGCCATCCTCGTTTTGGGATAGGTATCGGGTACAGGAATTTGATGTGCACTATGTCAATGAATCGGTGGAAGGAGAGGAGATTCAGGTTTACTGCCAGACGGAAGCCCAGGAAATGGCTGTGCAGATTAAGCGAGGCGAAACGACACTGGTGAAGGCGTTTTTGCAGTTAGCGCAGCGGGAAAAATCAGAATGAAACGCTCTATTGTCCTGCATGGCCAGCAGGTTTCCTATGAACTGACGAGAAAACCCGTGAAGTATGTTAACATTCGGGTACGGGCAGACGGTTCCGTGAGCGTCTCGGCGGGAGAGTGGGTTTCCGAGGGACAGATAGAGGCGATTTTACAGGCGCGTGCATTGTTTCTCCTGCGTGCTTTGGAGAAATTTTCAGCACAGGCAGACCGTCGCCCGGTGCCGTTGAGCTATCGGACTGGGGAGCTGCTGTATTTACTGGGAAAACGATATGTCTTAGTGCTGGAGCAAGGGGAGAAAAATACGGTCTGTCAAAAGGAAACACAGATTGTCTTGACGGTGAAAGAACCAGAGAATGCCGCCTTGCGGAAAAGGGTTATGGAGGATTTCTTGAAAGCCCTGTGTCTCTCGGTGACGTCTTCCCTCTGCGGTGCCATTCAGCCATCTATGGCGCATTTGGGAGTTCCTATGCCGGAAATCCGAGTTCGTTCCATGACATCCCGTTGGGGGAGCTGTACGCCGGGCGCCCGGCGGGTTACCTTTGCCCGGCAGTTGGTGGAGGCGCCGCTGACCTGTATTGAATATGTGGTTTTCCATGAGCTGATTCATTTTCTCCATCCAAACCACTCCAGACAGTTTTACGCCTGTCTGGAGGCCTTTGTGCCGGACTGGAGAGAGCGGCGACAGGCCCTCAATGACTATACGTACCGATAATATTTTCTGTCTCGTTTCACAGCACAGCGTCAAACGCTGTGCTGTTTTGTTTGGAAAAGAAAAAGGAAAATTTCCCAGGCCAGTTGCATTCTGCCGGAGAATCCGCTACACTGAACCCATAGGTTTTACAGGTTGCACAGCGGCCGTGTGAAGTCATATGAAATTACCCAGAGTTGGGAGGAACCAGAAATGAAGCAACCCTTTCGAGCTATCATTCCCTTGCTTTTCAGTGTGGCGCTCCTTCTGAGTTTGACCACCACGGCCAGTGCTGCGTTTTCTGACTTTACAGATGTCAAAGGACACTGGGCAGAGGGCACCTTGCACCAGGCCTATGATGACGGTATCCTGAAAGGATATGACGCCAAGACCATGGCGCCCAACCGCAGTGTGACCATGGTGCAGGCGGTGACCATTCTGTGCCGAGTTCTCCATGTGACGGGACTGGGGGATATTTCACAGTTTGAGATTCCGCAGGATGCTTGGTATGCCCAAGATGTGGCGAAAGGGGTTTACGCTGGATTGCTGGAGGAACAGGATGCCCAGGTCCTAAACGACCCCATTCCCCGGGGACAGGCTTTTATCTTGTTTGGCCAGGCGTTTCAAGTGGTTGGCGCACAGCCGGATTTGTCTGTACTGGACCAGTTCCCCGATACTGCGTTTCTGACAGGAGAACAGGCCCGTGCCGCAGCGGCTTTGGTGGAAGCGGGAATCGTCTCCGGCAGTGGGGGGGCGCTTCAGTTGGACCGCCCTCTGACTCGGGCGGAGTTTGCCACGATTCTGTATCGTTTGGCCGATCAATATATCCCAGCGGCAGAGTATGAAGGGCATATTGGAACCGGATCGGTTCTTTCCGGAGATGCGGAGATCGTAGGGAGAACAGCCGGCGATTTGTGGTTTGATCAGTCCTCTTCGAATATTCACTTGACGGATGTTACCGCGTCTTCCGTTACCATTCGCGCAGACCGGCTGGAATCCCTGAGGCTGGACGGCACAGGGAAAATCGGACGGTTGGTGTTGGCCGCAGGGACTGGAGACGTGGCGCTGACGCTGCCAGATACCTATTCTTTGGAAACCCTGGCCGTGGGCGAGGGAACGGGCGCGGTATCTCTTGCCGGAACGGTCTCCCGGCTGGAGGTCACAGGGGAGGCCCGGACCATTTCCATTGACAGTTCTTTGGACACGCTGGTGGTTTCAGGCAGTGGGAATACCATTTCTGTGAAGCGTGGGTGTACCATTGGACAGATTGTCATTCTGGGCACGGATAACGTTCTGACGCTGGATGGGACCTCGGATACCCTCTTGCTGGCGGGACGAGACAATACTGTGCGGGGCAGCGGACGTGTCACAGAGGTCCAGTTAAATACGCGTTACTACACCCTTACCGTGTCCAAAAAGCAGCTGATTCCCTGGACAGGATATGATATTAAAAACGTCGAAGTGGAAGTGGAAGCCCCTGCGAAGCTTCCTGCCGGGGAGTCGTTGAAAGCAACGGCCCATCTGACGGTACCCGAAGAAGACCTGGGAAAGCTGTGCACTGGCTCCTGGTATCTCAATGGGGAACTGATGTCCCAGGCGCCTGTACGCCTGGGACAGGGAGACCCGGTTTCCGACTTTCTCCCCAACTATACCCATGATCTCAAGTTAGACGGAACAGTAAAATTTGTTTTAAGCTATGAAAACAATGATGGGGACACCTTTACCAAAGCGGCCTCTGCACCCGTTGCACTGGAGACCTTCCCGGATTTGGGTCTGGCTGACGCGGAGATCGAGGTGGTGCTGCCGGAGGTTTTGGAAGCAGGACAGGCGCTGATTGCCACAGCAGAGGTTAATACACCGGAGGTGGGACAGTCCTGCATGGGCTACTGGTATGTGGACGGAGAGGAGGTGGCTTCTGGCCCCCTGACCCTGGGAAGCGGTCCGGCAACGCTGGTGTATCGCTATGATTATTACTACGGTATGCCGGAGACCAGTACCGTCTCTTATCGTCTGACATACACAACCCAGGATGGCAGAGCGCAGGAAGTAACCGGGGCCTCTCAGCTGACCCTGGAAAATTTCCCGGATAACGGCATCGCCCGGGCGACAGCCACACTCCAAGCCCCTGCCAAGCTGGAGGCGGGAAAGACACTGGAGGTGACAGCTTCCATTCAGTATCCGGAGGCGGGGAAGGCTTGTACGGGGACTTGGTATGTGGACGGTGCGCAGGTTGCTGTTCAGCCGGTTTTGCTGGGTACGGATACCCCGAAGCTGTCTCACAAATACAAATATACTGAGGATATGAAGCTGACCTCGGAGATCAAGTTTGTCCTCTCCTATACCACAGCCGATGGCCGGGCACAGAAAGTTACTGCGACAAAAACCATCCAGCTGGAAAATTATGATTATCTGTACTACCATGGTCTGACCGCTGAAGATGTGCTGAAGACTGTCACCAGTGGTTATGCCGGCAACTATACATTGGCATGGGCGCAGTCTCACGATTATAAACCAGAGATCAAAACTGCTTGGGTCAATCTCAAGGGATATAAGAGTGATACAAAATATCTTGTTTGGGTCAATTTGACCTACCAGCGTGTGAATATTTTTGAGGGATCGCAAGGGAAGTGGAAGCTCATTCGAACCTGCCTGTGCGGCTCGGGCACCAATGCCACGCCTACTATCCGCGGGGTCTTTACTACCTCCTATAAGCAGTCGGCCTGGGATTATGGATCATACTACTGTGGCCCCATTGTCCGGTTCTATGGCTCTTCTGGCTATGCCTTCCACTCCCGGCTGCAGTATTGGCCGATGAATTCTGACCGGTACTACGATGCTCGAATTGGATTCCCGATCAGCCATGGATGCCTGCGGATGTATAATGAGGATATCTGGTGGATGTACAATAACATTCCCAATGGAACCACGGTGGTGGTCTATTGATGGGGAACGGGAACCAAGGAAAGTCGGAGAAACAACGAGTAAAATAAGATGGCGGCTTTCTATATACAAAGGAGAAAATGGTCCCCCCGGCTTACAGCCGGGGGGACCATTTTATAGGTGTGTTTGTTGGTTGTTATCTATTTTTTGCACTGGTTTTTGTGAGACAAAGGTTTCAAACAGACGAACCAGCATTTCCCAGGTGTTTTGATCCAGAACGCCGGTTTGCGGAAGGCCGGAGTGTCCCTGGAGCCAGCGAAGGTTAGCTGTGGTGTCCTCATCCAGGACACCTGTGGAGGGGGTAGATGCGATTCCCTCCAGAATTTCAGCCAATGCACGGAACATATCTTGGAGAGGACGGAGTAGGGGAGAACTTTGGCCGGGGTGGATCGGTTCCGCACCTTGGGAAAAAATGGTGACAGTGCGAGGCGGTGCCAGATGACTGTAAGCCTGCAAAAAGGCGTTCATGATAGCGTCCCAAGTTCGCCGGTCTACGATACCAGTCACCGGGAAACCGTTTATCTTTTGAAACATCATTACCGCTTCCAGGGTTTCTTCGTCAAACCGGCCGGTGGGACGGAGAAAGGGGAGGGAACGGTTCACAAAGGCGATGGTACGCAGCATCTCCTGCAGGGTACTGACCGGCCCCAGGGAAAAAGCAGGGGGAAGTGAGGTGCTCATGATTCGCTCCTTTCTTGGTCATTGTCACTGGCCCCCAGTTCCAAGGGAAAGCCAGGGAACTGACCGGGCCGGGCAGAAAAATAGGAATGAAGGAGCTCTGGCTCGACTTCTCCAGAAGAGGGACTTTGGTAAGGGAAAAACTTGGGGTTGCTGAGAACGGTTCGGTCGATGCCAATGAACCGGTCTATAATAACGTCCCAAGTTTCCTCATCCACCGTTCCTGTCTGTGGCAGACCGGCGTCTAACTGAAGTGCTTGCACTGCGGCCTGGGTCTCATCTCCGAAGACGCCGTCAATGGTAAGGAATGGGATGGTGAGATAGAACTGTGCCAGAATCGAGAGAAGATACTGGAGAAGGGTGACGCTTTCTCCCCTTTGTCCATAGACAATGGCTTGGTGGTATTCGAAATCCAACTGAAAGAAGGTCTGCCCCTCGCTTACCAGTTCAGACAAGCGAAGAATTCCGGTATATAGATGGACCATCATGTACCAGGTGGATTTTCCAATGATCCCATCCACCGTTAAATTGAAAATGTGCTGCAGTTCCCGTACCGCGTCTTCAGTGGAAGAAGAAAAAATTCCGTCCACCTGCCAAATTTTTGGAATGGCGGGGTAGGCAACAGAAATACGGTTGATCATAATTTGAGCGACCTGGACCTCTGGGCTGATGTCTCCCAGGCGAAGGGGGGCGCCAGGATAGGAATATTGAATGTCTTGCATGGGGGCGTTTGTCACCAACTCAATGTTGTCACCGTAATAGTGACGCAAAATTTGTACCGAATCATATCCCTGCTGGGCCATGTTTTCACTCCCCCACTGTGAGAGTCCATCACAGACTGTGGTAGTGCCGTTGCAGAAACTGGCAGCCAGCGGCTCCACAAATCCCTGCCGTCGGATATAGACGGTAAAGAGCTCATCCACTAAGGTGCTGACGCTGTCAAAGATGTTTCTTCCTTTGATGAACTTTTGATCGTAAGCTGTGGACGCTGTGATATTGAAAGAGTATCCCTGACTGGGATAGAATTCCGTATAGACGCGATTTAGCGCAAAAGAGACTTGTGCCAGAATGTTGGCGCGAAGGGCGGAGTTGTGCCAAGTTGGGTAGACCTCGCTGGAAGCTACGTTTTTGATGTACTCTCGGAAGGAGATAGTCAGATTTTCCGCGTCGCTGTCTGGTGTACCTAAATGAACGGTGATATAGGTTGGAATATACGGTGTGACGATAATTGGCATAGAACCGCTCCTTCCTTTATAGGTCCTGTGGAGAGATATCCACTTTGCTGGCCGGCCGGCCGCCTGTTTCCGCCAAGGGGATCAGGGGCAAATCTTGAATACTGGCGATTCCAGGGAAAATTTGAACGTTTTGAATGAGCAAAAGCTGGTAGCCGGGGCACTCGACCCAGATATCGCAGAGGGAAAACGGAGTTTCCTGCCCGGGGGATTGGCTGTTTTGGGCGTCTGGCGTCTCAATGATGGTGGGGACGGTGTTGCCGCTGCGGTCACTGGTCTGAATGTTGATCAGCCGCTGACGTCCGCCCGGCTCATGCTGAAGAATGGAGACGGCGGCATCTTCCACAGGAAGTTGGCTTCGGCTGGTGAAGACACGGGTCATTAAAGTTCCGGAATAGGGCATAGCAATGACCTCCTTTCTCCCCAGTCTATGCGCAGGGCCGGTCCCCGTTGCAGGTCAAGGGAGAAGATTGACATTTCTACGAATATCCCGTAAACTGAGACAAAAATAAGCAGCCAGTCCCTTCTGCCAGCGATTTGGTATGGGGCGGCCGACGTTTTGGGGGGAGACACATGTTGAAGGTTACCTTTCTCTACCACAGTGCGTTTTTGGTGGAGCTGTCCCACTGCAGCCTTCTGTTTGACTGGTATGGGGGAGCAATCCCTGCATTTGACCGCCATAAACCACTCTATGTTTTTTCCAGTCATCATCATGGGGACCATTATTCCCCGGAGATTTTTTCCCTTCTGGGAATGGACAATGTCTGGTATGTACTGGCCAATTGCATTCGCCTGTCCGCCAAACGGAAAGCAGCCTTGGGTATTGAGGAGACGCATGTACTTCGGGTGTCTGCAGGGCGGACATTCCCGTTGGAAGAACTGCGGATTACGACCTTTCGTTCCACAGATGCCGGCGTTGCGTTTCTCGTTGAGACGGAGGGAAAAACCTTATTCCACGCAGGGGATTTGCAATGGTGGCATTGGGAAGAGGAACCGAAACACTGGAATGATGAGATGGAACGGGAGTTCAAAAAGGAAGGCGCAAAGCTGATGGGGCGGAAAATAGATGTGGCTTTCCTGGTTTTGGATCCCCGTCAGGAGTCGTACTTTTGGTGGGGATTTGACTGGTGGATGCGCACCATGCAGGTGCAGTTGGCCTTTCCCATGCACAGTTGGGAGTCTTTTTCCTTGACACAGAAGTTGAAGGCGCTTCCATGCAGCGAACCGTATCGGGATCGCGTGATGGAGATTTTTTACAATGGGCAGTCGTTTCTTCTGGAGGAATGAATGGGGAATGATTGCCTTTTTCTTGCGTTGACTGTCTCTATATCGTATAATTAACCTAACAGTATGAAACGAAAAAGAGAGATTTTTTCGTGGGAGGAAAGAAAGATGAGAAAGTATATCTTCCTGGCTGGCACGTTGGCACTTCTGCTGGCAGGCTGCGGGACCTCTGCGCCGGATCAAACAGAAGCGTTGACTTCCATTGCGGCTTATCCGGAGACCATGCATTTGACGGTGGGAAGCCATGAGGGGATTCAAGTGGTACTGACCCCCTCCGATGCCTCGGAGCAGGAGCTGGTCTGGGCCAGCAGCAATAAAGCTGTGGCCACGGTGGATGAGGCAGGAATGGTCTCCGCTCTGTCCCAGGGAACCTGCACGGTGACGGTTGCGTCCAAAGCATACAGCACGGTCTCCTGCCATGTGGAAGTCATTGTGGGGGAGGATGGCACCTCTGATGCCGCTGATAACTCTGGCGATGCTTCAGAAGAGGCGGAGGTCTCCTACGTGGAGGAGACCAATGCCGCTGCGGTGTACCCCACCTATTACCTGTCAGAGCGCGAAGTGGCGGCCATGGATGGAGAGCAGATTCAATTTATTATCAACCAGATCTATGCCAAAAACGGCTATGTCTTCCAGACGGGAAGTATTCAGAGCTACTTTAGTCGGATGCCCTGGTATGTGGCAGTGTCCAATGACGCATCCCGCCTGCAGATGTCATCCCTGGACCGCAGTAATTTGAATCTCTTGGTTCGTTACCGGGACAGCGGCGCGCAGGAAACCTCCTCCCTGGGATGGATTTGGACCCGGCACGCAGTGGATCAGGCTTTGACAGAGGATTACATTCGGAATCTGTCCCGCTATGATGTTCAACTGCTCATCAATACCATTTATGCCAAGAACGGTTATATTTTTGAGACAGACACCCTCCAGATGATGTTCCAGGGACAGCCTTGGTACCACGGTTGGACCAGAGAGACGGATCAGCTGGAGTTCTCCTCGTTGGATCAGCAGAATCTTCGTTTACTGACTGCCTACCGTTAAAGATTCTGAAAGGAGAAGAAAAGAATGGAGTATCGTATTATCCCCATGGAGACCTACCCACGGCGGGCGCACTTTGCCTATTTCAGCACAATGGCACAGCCGTATGCCGGTGTGACCGTTTCCGTTGAAATTACCCATTTTTTAGAGAGCGTACAGGAAAAGGGCAGCCCTTTCTTCCTCTCTTTCCTCTACTGCGTCTCCCGGGCGGCCAATCAAGTTCCAGAGCTTCGGCAGCGAATTTGGAAGGGTGAGATTATAGAATATCAAAACTGCCCAACCTCCCACACGGTGGCCTTGCCGGATGGGACCTACTGCTACTGCATGTTGCGCAGTGAAAAACCATTTCAAGAATATTTGCCGGAGGCGGTACAGGCCCAGGAGGCAGCGAAGCGCCGGCAGAGCTTGGAGGATGGAACAGAGGAGGAGTCTCTGCCTCTTTTGTTTGTCTCCTCCCTGCCTTGGATCACCTATGATGGCATTGTGCAGCCCACGCCTTCTCCCGCCGACTCCAATCCCCGGATTACTTGGGGGCGTTACCGCCGGGAGGGAACACGGGCCTTTCTCCCGGTTTCCCTTCTCTGCCACCACGCATTGGTAGACGGTCTGCATATGGCCCGCTTTTATCAGAATTTAGAGGCGGAGCTGGAACGGTGGAGCGGATAAGAAAGCTCCCTTCCCAAAATTACATGGGAAGGGAGCTTTTTCTGTTAGGAGGGATAGGGCTCTTTGAATCTCCACTCGTAGGCTTCCTTGAGCTGATCCCGGAAGGAAGGGTGGGCAATGGCAATGAGTGCTTGGGCCCTCTGACGAAGGGTTTTTCCGCGAAGCTGTGCGATGCCGTATTCCGTGACCACATAGTGGGTCTCAAAGCGGGAGAGGGTCACTGGGCGTCCCGCCTCAAATTGATCGACAATTCGGGAGGCTTTCCCGCCCATTGCGGTAGAGGGCATGGCAATAATGGATTTCCCTCCCTTGGAGAAGGAGGCACCCCGGACGAAATCCACAAACCCGCCCGCACCGCTGAAAATTTTATCGGCAGAGATGGCATCTGCTGCAACCTGCCCGATCAGGTCTACGCTGAGGGCGGAATTGACAGAGACCACATTGTCATTTTGGCCGATGATACGGGGATCGTTGACATAGTTGACAGGGAAAATTTGAAGTTTGGGGTTTAGGTGCGCATACTCGTATAATTCATCGCGGCCATAGAGGTAGGTGACCACGGACACCCCTTTGTTGATCTGCTTCCGGCTATTGTTGATGTTGCCTGCCTTGAGCAGGCCCAGTGCCCCGTCACAGAGCATTTCCGAATGAACTCCCAGGTCATTTTTCTCCCCCAGGAAATGAAGAATGGCGTCGGGAATGGTACCAATGCCCAGCTGAATGGCAGCACCGTCCTCAATCAGGCTGGCACAGTGCTGTCCAATGCGCTCTTCAATCTCTCCCACAGGGAGAATGGGACGGTGGAAGAGGGGCTCATCACATTCTACGGCCAGGTCAATGTCATCGATATGGACCAGAGTGTCACCGTATGTCCGGGGCATGTAACGATTGATCTGTGCGATGACCAGTTTGGCACATTCGGTGATGCACTTCGTATAATCCACCGTCACGCCATAGGAACAGTACCCCCGTTCATCGGGAGGGGAGAGGGTAATTAAGGCTACGTCAATGGGAAGAAACCCTTCGTAAAAAAGGCGGGGAGATTCCCCGAAGAGATTGGGTGTGTAGTCAGCTCTTCCCTCGTTGACAGCATCCCGGCTGCCCGGCCCGGCAAAGAGCGAGTTATGCCAGAAGTGTCCCGCCATCTCCGGTCTGGTGTATTTGCAGGGGCCCAAGGCCAGCATGTGACAGATTTCCACCTGCTGATAGGCCTGATAGTTGTCCAGCATGGCGTTGACCAGGGCCTGGGGTTCCCCCACACTGTGGGCCAGGGCAACCCGGTCTCCGGAGTGAATATACTGCACTGCCTCTTGGGCTGTGACGAATTTTGCCATAACCATTCTCCTTCCTGTTGTCCGGCGGAGGCCCCGCCGCATCCTCATTTGCAGTATAACGGCCTGAAAGGAGAATGTAAAACGCGGAATCTTGAAACCAGGTATCAAGAAAATTGAGGGCATGGGCTCAGAGAGGCGCAGCCTGCTTGATGTGATGAAGAAACTGCCGGGCCGCAGGTGGAAGGGCCTGCGGGTTTTTGCAAGCCACACCAATCTGCCGGGTGGCAGGTGGAGACAGTTCCCGTTTGGCCAGACGATAGGGTGTGCGTTTGAGAAGGAGTTCCGGCAGAATGCTGATCCCCAGACCGCGCTCTACCATGGCCATAACGGCGTAGTCATCCTTCGCGGAATAGGTGATTCTGGGATTGCAAAGGGTTTTGCGAAAGATTTCTCGGGTCTCATTGTCCAGGGAGTCCGGACGGAGGATGTATGGCGCCTGCTTCAGTGCTTCCACAGGGAAGGTATCTTCTTCCGGGGCCTGGTCCTCGGGGAAAATCGCCAGGATACGTTCCTCCAGCAAAAGGGTACATTCAAAGTGACTGTTGGTTGGCAAACGGAGAAAACCAAGGTCGATGCGGCCCTCGCTGAGCCATCGCTCAATATCCTCGTAACTGCCCTGAAGAAGCTCAAACGTAATGTTGGGATGCCGCTGGGAAAAGGTGTGAAGCAGGTCAGGAAGAATATGCACGGAAACACTGAGGAAGGTGCCGATGCGCACCTGTCCAATCTCTAAGCCATGGAACTGGGCGGCCTGACGGGTGACCTCTTGATTTTGCTGGCAGACAGCGCGGATGGCGGGAAGAAGGGCCTCTCCCTCCGGCGTAAGCCGCACGCCGAACCGGTCGCGGGTCAAAAGTTTCAGACCCAGCTCGTCCTCCAATCCGGTAACAATGTGACTGATGGCGGACTGTGTGTAACCGAGGACCTCGGAAGCCTTGGTAAAGCTGCCCAGGTCTGCTGTCTGCAATAAGACTTCGTACTTTTTAATGCTCATGGTGGGTGCCTCCCTGTTTTTTTCAATCGTATCCCTCACGTGTTGTAGTATATCATAAATCTTGTATCCTGTCCTGATTGGGGGTATGAAGGGTTTTGAAATCAAGTTTCAAAAAACGTAGTTTTACAAATCCTACGGAGCAAGGATATACTGACTTTAGAGATTCCCGGCGGGAAAGCCGGAAGAAAACCAACCGAACAGGAGGACTGACCATGCAGAAGCAAGCGATGCCGCGCACATCCAAGGAATGGGTGGATGAGATGCTGCGGGACCATTACCGGGATGCCCGGCAGGCCAAAGAGGACGGGCGTCTGGTGTGCTGGAGCACCTCCATTGCGCCCCAGGAATTGCTGACTACCATGGACATTGTGACCATGTATCCGGAAAACCATGCTGCGGCCATTGGCGCGCGCCGGGATACAGAGCCCTTTATTGCCTATACGGAGCGCAAGGGGTATTCTTCGGATTTATGTTCCTATGCCCGGGTCAACCTGGCGTATGCGGAGTTGCAGCACAGTGAGGCGGAGAATATGCCCATGCCGGATTTCCTCCTGTGCACCAGCAATATCTGCCACACGGTGATCAAGTGGTATGAAAACTTGTCCAAAGAGCTTAATATTCCGCTGATTATGTTTGACACGCCGTTTAACCACACCGACCAGGTGCAGGATCACAACGCCAAATATATGAAGGGACAGTTGTATCACATCATTGACCAGCTGGAGGAGATTACCGGCCGAAAGTTCGACTATGAGCGGCTGCGTGAAGTCATGGAGATCTCCAATGAGACGTGTTACTGGTGGAAAAAAGCCACGGAGCTGGCAGCTGCCCACCCCTCACCGCTGGATGGGTTTGACATCTTTAACTACATGGCCATCATTGTTTTCGCCCGGGGGACTACCCAGGCGAGGGATCTGTTCCATCTCTGGCACGATGAACTGCAGGAAAAAATCCGCCTTCACCAGGGACCTTGGAAGGATCAGGAGGAAAAATACCGGGTTCTGTGGGATGGGATTGCCTGCTGGCCCTACCTGCGGTACACTTACAAAACCTTAAAAAAATTGGGCATCAATATGGTGACCTCAACTTATCCCAAGTCCTGGACGGTGAGCTATGAAACCGGGGATATTGAAGGAATGGCACGGGCCTATTCCGGCAATGTCTATCCCAACCGGAATTTGAACTACGACGTGGATAATATGGTGGGCCTGGCGCGGAAGTTTGACCTGGATGGGATCATTTTTCACTCCAACCGCAGCTGTAAACTGATGGATTTCCGGCAGTATGAGGTGCAGCGCCGGGTTTTGGAAGCGTGCGGGGTTCCCTCTGTGATTTTTGATGGAGACCAAACGGACCCGCGGCTGTTCTCGGAGGCCCAGTATGAAACCCGGGTGCAGGCACTGGCAGAGATGATGGAGACCAACCGGGCGAAGAAAGGACGTGCGGCACAATGAAAACTTTGGAGATGATGATTCAGACACTCTGTCAGGCAGGTCGCTGTCCGGAAGAAACCATTCGGTCCAGTGTGAAAGAGACGGGCAAGCCTGCCGTGGGCTGTTTCCCTCTCTTCGTTCCAGAGGAGCTGGTCTATGCTGCCGGATTCCTGCCGGTGGGGCTATGGGGGGGCATTTCCTCTTTCCAGAAGTCCAATCAGTACATTCAGAGCTTTGCCTGCTCTATCATGCGGGCCAACCTGGAACTGGGGCTCTCTGGAAAATATGATATGTTGAAGGCTGCGCTCATTCCGTCCCAGTGTGATACGCTGAAATGCGTTTGTGAAAACTTTAAGGTGGCGGTGCCCAAGGTCCCCGTCATCGGCGTCACCATTCCCAATAACCGGACCATTCAGGCAGCCCATGGGCAGTTGCTGGATGAGTTTGACTATCTGTCCCAGGCGCTGGAGCAGGTGCAGACAGCGGACTGCCGCCCCATGCCTCTGGAAGAGGCATTTGCGGTCTATGAGGAATACCGGGCCGTTATGATGGAATTCATTAACACTGTCCCAGATTACTTAACAACCATCTCTCCTAAAGTTCGGCACCTGATTCTGAAGGCAGCTTGGTTCATGGATAAAAAATACTATACCGCCCAGATGCGGGAACTGTTGGACGCGCTGAAAGCGCGGCCTAAGGAGGATTTTACTGGTAAGAAATTTTTGGTCACTGGTATCATGCTGGACGCGGAACCGGTTCTGGAGCTTCTGGAGGAGCTGGGGGTGGCGGTAGTGGATGACCTTCTCTGCCATGAATCCATGCAGTTCCGTACGCCAACCCGCGCTGGCGGAACCGTAGAGTCCAAACTGGCCTATCGTTTCCTGGACCTGAAGGGAGCCTCTCCTCTCTATGAGCCGAGAAAGCCCCGTGGAGACCTGCTCGCGCAGCTGGCCAGGGAGCGAGGAGCAGATGGCGTGTTATTCTGCCTGATGAAGTTCTGCGACCCGGAAGCTTTTGACCATCCCTTGGTCAAGAAAGACTTGGCAGCCCAGGGAATCCCTCTGCTGAGCATAGAGCACGACCAACTCGTCGAATCCACAGAGCAGCTTCGCACCAGAATACAGGGATTTTTGGAAATCAATCTGTCTTAAAGAAGATAAAAGGAGGGATCACGGTGTATTTGGGATTGGATATTGGTTCCTCTTCGTCAAAGGCAGTTCTGCTGGGAGAAAATCAGGAATCCTTGGCGGCCCAGGTGGTGAATTTGGGCACGGGCACCAAGGGTGTGAGGCAGGTGCTGGAGGCAGTCTATCGCCAGGCGGGGATTGGGCCAGAAGAGGTTCGTTATACGGTGGTAACAGGCTATGGGCGTATGACTTACCAGGGGGCGGATCGGCAAATTACGGAGATCAGCTGCCACGCCAAAGGAGTTTTTCACCTCTCCTCCTCTGCCCGAACCATTGTGGATGTGGGCGGGCAAGACACCAAGGTCATTCGTCTGGGGCAGGATGGAAGCGTGGAGAACTTCGTCATGAACGACAAATGCGCCGCTGGGACGGGCCGTTTTTTGGAAGTAATGGCCCGGGTGCTGGACTGCCCCATTGCCTTCCTCTCCCAGCTGGCCCAACAGGGAGAGGAGGCGGTTCCCATCAGCAATCTCTGCACGGTATTCGCTGAATCAGAGGTCATCTCCCACCTCTCCGCCGGTGTGTCCCAGGCCAATGTGGCGGCGGGTGCCATCGCATCCATTGCCACACGGATCACCGGGATGGCTGGGCGTGTCGGGGTGGAACCGCAGGTGGTTATGACGGGCGGCGGCGCACTGAATGGCGCTTTGGTGGAGGCCTTAAGCAAAAGTTTGGGGCATCCCGTTTGCATTTTGGACAATCCTCAGGTGATGGGGGCCTTGGGTGCGGCAGTTTTTGCCTGGGAAAGCGCCCAAAAACAGCATAATTGAGTAGCCGCCGACGGAAGAATGCTCCGTCGGCGGCCTTTTCATTGACTTTGTATAGGCAGGCCGGTATACTGAGCCGTAGAAACACCAGAGAAAGGGGGCAATTTGTGTGCCACTTACGATTGTAAAACAGGACATTACCACGATGCATGTGGATGTCATTGTCAATGCGGCCAATTCCGCCCTGGCCCCTGGAGGAGGGGTCTGCGGTGCGATTTTTGCCGCAGCAGGGTATGCGGAGATGGCGCGTGCCTGCCGGAAGTTGGGAGGCTGTCCCACAGGACAGGCAGTGATGACAGAAGGGTTTGCACTGCCAGCGCAGGCGGTGATCCACACGGTGGGCCCCATTTGGCGCGGGGGAGAGTCAGGAGAGGCCGTGCTTCTGGGCAGCTGCTATCGTACCTCCCTTACTTTGGCGGCAGAGGCAGGCTTTCGTTCCATTGCCTTTCCTCTGATTTCCGCCGGTATTTATGGCTATCCCCTGAAGCAGGCGTTGGAGATTGCCGTGTCTTCGATGCAGGCATTTCTCGCCGAATATGAGATGCAAGTTTATTTGACGGTGCTGGAGGAGAAACTGATCCCACTGGCGGAGTCGTTTTTGCGGAGAAAAAGGGAGGAAGTATAGCATGACAGAAGTGGTTGCGGCCTTGATTTGGGAAGGAGACCGCTTCTTGGCCTGTCAGCGCCCACCCGACAAGGCTCGAGGCCTGCTGTGGGAATTTGTGGGTGGCAAGGTGGAGCCGGGGGAAACCAAAGAGGCTGCCTTGGTGCGGGAATGTCAGGAGGAACTGGGCGTTGTTGTGTCAGTGGGGGATCTGTTTATGGAAGTCACCCATTCATATCCCGACCTTACTGTGCATCTGACCTTGTTCCATGCGGTGATCGTGCAGGGAGAGCCCCAAAAGTTGGAGCACCAGGACATTCGCTGGATCACCCGAGAAGAGATTTCTCAATACCCCTTTTGTCCGGCTGATGATGTGATTTTGGCCCGTTTGCAGGCAGGGGAGAGGGGAGCGCAGAAATGATTCTTTATTTTTCAGGAACAGGAAACAGCCGGTACGCGGCAGAGTTTTTGGCCCAGGCATTGGGAGACCAGGCGGAGGATGTAGGACTCTGGATCAAGGAGGGGCGAAAGGGTGAATTTCACGCTGACCTTCCCTGGGTGGTTGTGGCCCCTACCTACGGATGGCAGCTGCCCCATGTGCTGATGGAGTTCCTCCAAACGGCGGAGTTTTCCGGCAGTCAGATGGCATACTTTGTCATGACCTGCGGGGGAGATATTGGAAACGCAGCCCAAAGCATCCAGTCCCTTTGCAGGAGAAAGGGACTTACCTATCAGGGGGTGCTGGAGGTGGTTATGCCGGAGAACTATATTGCTCTCTTCTCCGCGCCGGAAAAAGCGGAAGCCCAGGCCATTTTGAGGAAAGCACTGCCGACCCTGAACCAGGGAGCGGTTTGGATTGCAGAGGGAAAGCCCTTTCCGGAGAAGCGGGTAACCTGTCTGGACCGCCTGAAGAGCGGGCTGGTCAATCGAGTATTCTACCAGTTTGTGATTCGGGCGAAGCCTTTTTACAGCACAGAGGCCTGCACTGGCTGTGGCCGCTGTGTAGAGCTCTGCCCCCTGAATAATATTCACTTGGCAGAGCGGCATCCCCATTGGGGGAATCGATGTACCCATTGTATGGCTTGTATCTGTGGATGTCCCGCAGAGGCCGTCGAGTATGGACGCCGGAGCCGGGGAAAGGTGCGCTATTGGTGTCCAGAAGACCACAGGGCATGAATATGCCCTATGAAAGGAGGAAAGCAGATGCGGCTGATTATTTCACCGGCCAAGAAAATGAAGGTGGACACCGACAGCTTTCCTTGTCACAGGCTTCCGGCGTTTTTGCCCCAAACCCAGGAAATTTTGGCGCGTCTGCAGAGGCTGTCGGGACAGGAACTGAAATCCCTTTGGAAGTGCAGTGACAAAATTGCTTTGCTGAACCAGCAGCGGCTGGCCTGTATGGACCTGCATCGTATGTTGACACCGGCGATCCTTGCTTACGAGGGAATTCAATATCAGTACATGGCACCTGGTGTGTTTAACCAGGAAGAACTGGCCTATGTGGAAGAGCATCTGCGGATTCTGTCAGGGTTTTACGGCCTTCTGCGCCCCTTTGATGGGGTGACGCCTTACCGTTTGGAAATGCAGGCCAAACTCGCCGTGTCCGGTGCCAAGGATCTTTACGCCTATTGGGGGGATACCTTGGCCAAGGCCCTTTCTCGGGAGACGCGGGTGATTGTCAACCTGGCATCAAAGGAGTACAGTCGTTGTATCGCGGCATACTTGCCCCCGGAAGTCACGATGATTACTTGCATTTTCGGGGAGGAGAAGGATGGAACCGTGGTGGAGAAGGGAACCCTCTGCAAAATGGCCCGGGGAGAGATGGTTCGCTATCTGGCCCAGGTCCAAGGGAAAACGCCGGAGCAAATGAAGGCATTTGACCGCTTAGGCTACCAATTTCGTCCCGACCGATCCGATGAGATAACCTATGTATTTTGTAAGGAGGATAAAGCCAATGTTGGAAGTTGGAACGAAAGCACCTGATTTTATACTGCCGGACCAGCACGGCAATCCGGTTCGATTGTCTGATTTTTTGGGACAGAAGGTGGTCCTGTACTTCTATCCTCGGGATAACACCCCAGGCTGTACCAGGCAGGCCTGTGCGTTTGGGGTTGCCTATGGGCAGTTGCAGGCGAAGGGCGTGGTTGTAATTGGTGTCAGTAAAGATACTGTCACCTCCCATGAAAAATTCGCGGCGAAGCATGCGCTTCCCTTCCTGATCCTGTCTGATCCAGAGCATCGGGTGATTGAGGCGTATGATGTCTGGAAAGAGAAGAAGCTCTACGGAAAGGTCAGCATGGGAACTGTGCGTGCCACCTATATCATGGATGAGAACGGCGTTATTGAAGCGGCTATGCCCAAAGTAAAACCAGATACCAATGCATCGGAAATCCTGGCCTACCTGGAAAAGAAGAACGCCGCAGACATTCAATAAAGTGTTTTCTTCCCGTAAGAGGGAAAGACAGTTTTATCATGATACTCTGGTCTAAAACATGAAATAACCGGTGAGGGAATTCTTTCCTCACCGGTTATTTCATGTTTTCCTCTTGTTCCCTGGGAGTAAAAGCGTATTTCCCGCGACACAGTTCATTGAGATATTCTTTTTTGAGCCAGATTGCCAAAGCTTCTCGCTGGGTTGGTGTTAGGTCCTCTGTGGAGGTTTGAATGCCCTGAACCCATAGGTAGCTTTCGCACCGGATGTCTTTGTCCATGCTGGATCACCTCTCTGCAAGTACATTATGCATGGAGAGGGGGATTCTTTCCTGTGTTTTCACATAGGTTTTGAAGCAGAGAGGGGGAGCAGTATGGAAACATGGCAGGAAGCCGCATGTTATATCCGCGTGTCCACGGAGGATCAGACGGAATATTCTCCAGAGGCGCAGCACCGGGCGCTGGAACACTATGCCAGGCAGCACAAGCTGACGATTTCTCCGGAGCATGTGTACATTGACGCTGGCATCTCTGGCCGCAGGGCGGAAACGCGTCCCGCCTTTATGGCCATGATTGCAGCGGCGAAGAAACGTCCGCCTCCGTTTTCTGTGATCTTGGTTCATAAGTTCGACCGTTTTGCCCGGAACCGGGAGGACAGTATCGTCTATAAATCTATGCTGCGGCGGCAGTGCGGAGTGCAAGTTGTCAGTATCACAGAACACCTGGAAGACGACAAAATGAGCCTGATTTTAGAAGCCATGCTGGAGGCTATGGCGGAATATTACTCGATTAATTTAGGGGATGAGGTGCGAAAGGGGATGCGGGAGAAAGCCCGCCGGGGTGAACTACAGACGGCCCCACCTTTTGGTTATGGGGTGAAGGACAACATACTCCAGCCAGTTCCCCGGGAGGCTTTTGTGGTACAGGAGATTTACCGGCGCTTTTTAGCGGGGGAGGCTATGGTATCCATTGCCCGATGGACCCAGCAGATGGGGATGCTGACCCACCGCGGGAATCCCCTGGACAGCCGAAGCATTCGGTACATTCTTTCCAACCCGGTTTACGTGGGAAAGCTGCGTTGGCATGGGGAGGGAGAACAAGAAGGCGGGTCGATGCTGGTACAGGGAAAGCATACGCCGCTGATTGAGGAGTCGGTCTTTCAGGCTGCCGGGATTCGTTTGGATGCACAGGTGGCACGTTCCTCAAAGCATGCCCGACCTTGGGGGGAGAGGAAACACTGGCTGGCCGGTTTGGCCCGCTGTGGAGCCTGTGGGAGCGGTCTTGTTTTTTCGAAACCTCACTATCTCAAATGTGGACGATATACGAAAGGGAAATGTAGTGTTTCACAGCATATTGTGGCGGAGACGTTAGAGGCTGCGGTCTTATCCCGTATGCGTTTGGATGCGGCGGGGAAAACACGGTTTTCTGTGCAACCAGTGGTATCTGATACCCAGCGCCAGCAGGAGGCTCTGAGAATGGAGTTAGCGGCTCTGGAAAAAAAGTTACAGCGGTTACGGGATGCGTTTCTGTGCGGTGCAGAAGGAATCCAGGAGTATAAGCGGGAAAAGGAACGTTTGACAGCGCAGGCAAATCATCTCCGTCAAGAACTGCTCTCTTCCAGCCGGGAGGTATGTGCGGCCTCGGAGCAACATGACGAGATACAGAAAATCGTAACCACATTGGAGGACCCTATCTCTGGCACGGAGGAGAAATACCGGGCTGCCCACCATGTATTGGAATCCTGTATCTGGAACAAGGAGGAGGGGGTGGTTCGGCTGGTCTATCGTCTTCGGCTGTAATCCGGAGAAAGGTTTTTTGTACGCAATCGTAGCCTATTGCACTCAGGTGGTCCTGACGGGGAGCTGGGCGCCTCCCTGCGGTATCTCTCCCAGCGCTACGCCATGCCCTATCCACAGATTCAAGGCCTGCTGACGGACATCGGCACAGAGGAGTTAGGGCATCTGGAAATGGTGGCATCCATCGTACACCAGCTGACCCGAAATCTGACGGATGAGCAGATTCAAAGTGATCCGGCCTTTGCCTCCTATTTTGTGGACCACACCACAGGGATCTATCCCACGGCAGCTTCTGGGTTCCCCTGGACGGCGGCCTCCATCGGTGTAAAAGGAGATCCTATCTGCGATTTGACCGAAGATATGGCAGCAGAACAGAAAGCCAGAGTAACCTATGACAACATTCTGCGGTTAGCCAAAGATGATCCCGATGTCACTGATGTGATTCGCTTTCTGCGGGAACGGGAAATTGTGCATTTCCAGCGTTTTGGCAGCGCGGTGCAAATGGTGCGGGAACACTTGGATCAGAAAAACGTGTATTACACCAACCCTGCTTTTGACAAATAAAGAGAATGGTGGCCCAGCGGGAAAATCCGCTGGGCCACCATCAACCTTAAGAATTAGTTTAGCTTAAAGAACAGCGCTATTTTTATTTTGTAGCTGGTACATCTCATAATAAATCTTCCCTTGATGAAGAAGATCTGTGTGAGTACCACTTTCCGCCAAACGCCCATTCTCTATCACTAAAATGTTGTTGACTTGGTTAATCAGATTATTAAATTTATGTGCAATGATAATGCCCATCTTATCCTGGAATAACTTTTGGTAGAGCTGAGAAATCTCATAATCAGAAATTGCATCAAGGGCAGAATTGGGTTCATCCAAGAAAATAACATCTGCATCTTTAGAAAATGTTCTTGCAATTGCAAGTTTTTGCCACTCGCCAAAAGAAATCTGTTTTCCTTCATCGAACCAATACCCTAACTGGGTATCCAAATTTTGTTTGCTGTGATCAATGATATGACCGATTCTAAATTCATTGCTTAGGTCTCGCAGTTCTGCATCTTTATCCATCAAATCGAGGTTTCCATACGCAATATTTTCGCGGAAAGTCGCGTCGTACTTAATAAAATCTTGAAACAAAGACGCTATTCTTTTGCTGTAATGCTCTTTATGAATGGACCTCAATTCGATTCCATTGACATAGATATTGCCCTCATAATTATCGTATAACCCCATAAGTAATTTTGCCAAGGTTGTTTTTCCACTTCCGTTTTTTCCTACAATTGCATAACTATTTCCTTCCTTGAATTCAAAATTCACATTTTTTAACACATAGCCTCCTGTGTCATACTTGAAAGAAAGGTTTTCTAATTTCAGACTGTGAATTTTATCTATGATGATTTTTCCTTCATCTAAAGTTTTTGCATTTTCCAGATCAATAAAACTATAATATTGACCAATATAAAGGTTTGACTTTTTAATCGAAGATATATTTTGTAAAATAGATTGAATATTTGTCTGGTTTGAGATTGCAGCTCTTGTGTAAGCCACCACATCTCCCAATAAAATCCCGCCGATAAAACCACAGTAAATAATATACGCGAAGATCGCTCCTGTAATAATTTGCTCAATGATACTAAGACTTGTCATTTTGACCATTGTTTCTTTTGCAATGGCAGCATCTTGTTGATTAAATTTTTTATATAAATTGTCATATTTTTTGATAAAATAATTTAATAAATTATAGCTCTTTAGCTCTTTGAAATGTGTTCCGTTTGTGACAATAAAACTATAATACCATGCTTTCCGTTCTTGATTGGTTCTTGCCTTGATAATGCAGAATTGCTTTTTATTGATTAGATTTGTAATAAGAAATTTTATAATTGGCATAATTACAATGATAAGAATGATGATATAATTAAAATGAAGAAGAATTACAATATAAGATAGAGATGTGATAGCTTGACCAATCAATGTTGTAAAAGATGTAAACTGTGACATCAGCGTCCCACCGTTTGCACCTTCGGCTAATTTGATTTTGTCATAAGTATTACTATTTTCATAATGCCACAAACTCAATTGACTCGCTTTTTGCATGATACAATCTTTGATGTGTAAATTGAACTTAAGAGAAAATTTTGTAGTGTAATAATTCATGAGGCCACTTATAATGGTTGAGGCCAGATCGATGCAAACATAGAGCACAACCAGCTGGAGAATAAACGTAATGCTCTGAATCCCTTGCTGAATTAAATTGATAATTTGCTGCATAATCAAAAGAGAAATTGCTGGGGCCAAGCTTTGTATGATCGTTACGGCAGAAGAAACGAAGAGATATCGCTTGTCTACCTCAAACATACTTTTTATAATTCTGGGAAAAAGAATGAAAAAACGATATTGATCTCCTGTATTTTTCATTTCTTTACCGCTCCCTTCTACCGCGATATCATGCGTAAACGCATCAATCAATCATAAGCAATTTCCCTGTCTTTGTTTTTCTCTTCAGTGACAGCAGGGTAATCGCGATTCCGACTGAGCCAGTCAAAATCGATAGATCTTTCAAGTGCCCCTCAATTAGAATCGATTTATTACGAATGTCTGTAAGATTCAACTCATTCTCATTATTTTTTCGATACCCTGCAATCATTTTTTGTATATGGCGTTCCAAATTTGTAAGTAGCTTGGGATTTCTGTAAGAAGAATAGGCACACATTTGAATTGCTACCAAACTGGAAAAACCGTGACACAAGGATGGACTATATAAATCATATGTCTTTATGTTCTGGGAGAAAAAACGTATCATTGTTTCAACATGTGCCTGTTCCTTCTCTTTCCACCCCATATAGCCGGCAACTTTTTGCAACCCTCGCATTACGCCTGCGTTCCCATAGCACCATGAGGAGCTAATGTGCAAATTCTCTGGGTTACACGTGCCGTTCCAGTATTCTTCAACGGTCATAGGTCCCGGCCAACAAGGTATTTTTTCCTCATTGACTACTTGAAACACTTCATACAAATGATAGACTTTCTCGATTCCATCTTTTAGCCCTTCTATGTTGAAACCTTTTGCATGGGCTTTTGCCAGCGCAATTAGTGGTCCCAGCATACCATGCGCGAGCCCAAAGTTGATATTTCCACGTTTAAATTTTTCCTGATTAAAATTAGGGTTTTGATTGGGCTGTAAAACATGAAACTTGATTATTGATTTGCCCTCAAACTTTGTGTCTCTTGTAAGGGCCACTAAGTACTCAATACATGCTTTCAAAATGTGCTTCTCTTCTTTGGTATAGTCGCAGTCTAAGAGATAATATACAGCCCCCGATATGCCACTAATCATGTCATGGTTGGAATCGCAAACTGGAGCTTTTTTCAATTGTAATAATTTTTTGTCGATTGCCAAAAACAAGAGTTGATTCATGCTCTTTGCAAATTTCTGCAATAGGTTGCTCTCCTGACAAAAAGCATTCACAGCAAAGCATTGAGAACCTAACCCGCCAAACATGGCTGTTCGATGTTGGTATCCGTAGTTTTCTATAGATTCCTTTATATTCCGACAAATCAAGTATCCTAAATCTGTCCACCTCTCTTTTTCTTTTACATAAGGCAGAATCTCAGCAATGAGCAACAGTATGCTGTCATAATAATTGGGGTTTAAGGTTCCATTGTCTCTCTGGGAATCTACATAATGCAAGATTTCCTGAATAATTTCTGAGATATCTGTCTCTATAGATTTATTCCAAAAAATTTGTTTTCCAGTCATGCTATGGTTCCAACCTTTCTCTGTTTGGCGCTTTCCAATCGCTGGACGGATGTACTGTCTAACCCATACAATATTTTTAGATATTTGCCACTTGAAAACATACCATAGACTTAACCCTTGGACAAATAGTTTTATCTATGGTGTCTCTCATGCTCAAAGGACATCGTTAGAAATTGCGAGGCATCTTAATATAAACGCAATTTTACAGACTTGCAGATATGTTTCTGAATATAAAAGATATGTTATCTGCAGTGTCCACTACAACTGGTTTGTAACCCTCCACAGGTATTATAGCAGGTATCTCCGCAAGAGCAGGAGTCTCCGCAGGTATAAATACTTGTAAAACGCAAATTTTCATCCTCTTTTTGCGTCTGAATGTTTTTAATATTCAGATCAAAATCATTATAGTTTCCCATTTTATTTCCTCCTTTTCTATTTGTCCAAGAGCTAAATCTATGATATGTAATCTTTAATAACATATTTTTGGCTAAAAACCTTCTAACATTGTACGGCTTTTCAATTTATATTTTGCTTCGAAATACTTTGGAGAATAAAAGCGGTGTGAAGAAAACCATCAGAATTAAGACGTAGACAAAAATGATATGCCAATATTCTACTCCCCCATTTGGAGCCTCCATGCTTGCAAAATTCATCAAACTAAGCATTACAATAGAGTTATGTAAAAAATGTATTATTACAGGCAGCCATACATTATTGGTCCGCATGTAAGCGTATGCTATAAAAATTCCGAGTATAGTAGTAGAAATCAACCGTCCCAAAATAGCTTGCACCAGCTCGATAGGGGATGTCATGGATACCCAAGGTGCAAAGAAAAAAATGACCATTGGCAGGTGCCAAAGTTCCCATAATACACCAAAGAGGAGCACCCCCTTGACGATGCCAAACTTTTTCTGCAACAGTGGTTGAAAATAGGAACGCCAGCCATATTCTTCCCCAAAGTGGTAATGGAAATTATACAAAAACAGAAATAATATAGCTGGTTGAAACAACTGTGAGAAGCAGGTTCGTAACGCGTCCATCACATTTCCTGTCGCCGTCAAAAGGATCACCAGCAGAAGGGAAACACAGTGCAAGACCACAAACAAAATCAATAGACGAACAGAAAGTTTCCAATTTTTACTTTTCAGTCCGTAAGCACTGCGCGCGTCATTGCTTTCAGATAAATACACGCTAATAAATACCAAAGCAGTAATGATAGATAGAACCATTCCACCAGTCGAAACTTGCTGAAACGGCAAGAAGAAAGTGGTAAAACACCACAAAAGAGTGATCCCTGTCAGCACTAAATAACCAATGAAGAAATTTTTTGGCATACAACGCTTGTCTTTATCACAGAGAAGTTTGGCGAGCAGCAGACCGGCTGCGGGGCAAAACATCTGAGCGGATACAAAAAAGTCTACTTTCTTTCCCATATCGGTAAGAATCGCCATGGGAATTATCATGAGATATGGAATGCCATAGGTTACCAAGAGGAATATTAGAAGTTCTCTACATTCTTTTTGGGCGGAATGTGTCTCTGACTTTTTCATAGCAAGCGCTCCCTTTTTTCACAACTGCTAAAACATTATGCTGATGAACCATGGAATTTACAGTAAAATCACATAACATAGAATCAACTCTTGGACAAAAATTTTATCTATGCTTTCGTCTACCTATGAAGTGTGGACTTTTCTACGTAAGGAAGAGAAAAATATCTCTTTATCTGCAGTGTCCACTGCAACTCGCACCTACTCCCCCACAGGTGATACCGCAGGTATCGCTGCCAGAACAGCCTCCATCGCAAGATAACGCTTCAGTACAAGTCTTTATACTAAGTATTATAGTTGTTGTAATAGATGCGGGGCCAATATCATTTTCGCCTTGCACTTTTTTAATGTCAAGATCAAAATCATTATAGTTTCCCATTATGTATCTCCTTTCATATAATGATTGTCCAAGAGCTGAGTCTATGATATGTAACTACTGTAATATTCCATTTAGCTAATGTTCGTTAATGGGATTACGCTTGCCTTTTTCAATAATATTAGATAATCCTTCTCGCATAATGTTGAGATATTTTTGCTCTAAGCTTCTATCTCCTGTTAAGCGATTGCAAAACATGTGAATGACAGAAGAGATGATTTCTTCTTGATGCGCTGTTAATTGTTCTGTGCATAATATCTTATTTCGATAATTTTTGATTGCATCATTTCTCTCTGTAAGGAGTGCAACTGTCTGCTCACTTAAATTTGAATCATTACAAGAGAGTAACCATTCTATCTTTTTAATATAAGATTGCTTTTTTTCCCGAAAGAGTTTTTTATTTTCTGCAAGCAACGGCGTCAAATTCACTTGCAGTAGCATTTTCTCCCAATGATCAAAAAAAGCAGTTAATATTGTGCTGATGCCCAATAGATAGGCATTTTCCAACCCTTCTGTTTCCTCGATATTAAATTCATCCAAAAGACCAATCACAAAACGGCTGTCAGCAAAAAACACCTCCTCTGCCGATGCAATGAGTTGACTGCCTCCGTACCGGTTGTTTTCTCTAAAATAAATATCAAATTGAACTTTGTTGATAAGCTTCCATGTTCGGAAATTTATCAACATTTTCTGTATTGCAAGCAAATGCTTTTGTGCTGTCCATTCGTTTTCGTATTTGAATCTCACTCTTAAATGCCGCCCGATTTCATCAGAGTAGCGGAGATAGAAAAATTTCGGGTTGCCAATAGAACCTAAGCAGGAGACAATGTAATTAAGGGTTTCATTCTCCCGATCGTCCAGCTGATAAAGCTTTGCATAGATCCATCCATCCTGTAAAAGCATCAAGGATCTGTTTTCATTCTGCAGCACATTCCACGGTTCGGTCGCTCTTGTAGGATATTTGGAAACGCTGGGACGAAATAAGGAACAACTAATCTCTGTAATATAGGATTTTCCCTTTATGTCTACACAAATGCTTTCGTTGAAAATATTTTTTTCTATTTCAGATAAACGTAGACTGTTGTTTTTCTGAATATGTTTATATAAAATTTCCATAGAATATGCTTTATCTAAGTTTAAAGCTAATCTCCTGTCTCCTTCTGATAAGTAGACAATATCATCAATCGTGTACTTGCGACGAAGTTTTTGAAAAGATTCTTCAAAAGATTCCTGAGAATGAAGCGCAAAGAGATGTAATGGTAAGTTCCATCTTTTTGGAAAAACTACAACATCTTCCAACGAAATCCTCGGGAGAAAAACGTAATCATTTTGAAATAGCTGAAACGCTCTGGCTATGACACTGGTCTCTTCATCTGAGGAAATTTGCATTAGTAGTTGGGATACTTCCGACAAGGAAGATGGATTGACCATGCAGTTTTGGCGAACCTTGCAACGTTTTCCGAGCCGTTTGGATTTTATATAAAGTTGATTATATTGCATGCCTATCAGTAGGTCATCCAAAGGAAGTTCTTCTGCGTTGGAATTGTCATCATTTGTAGCAAGCGCAATATAATACTGGCTTTCATTTCTGTGATTATTGACATTGCTCATCCGCCCCTTTACACTTCCTTCTCTGATCTCTACTGTAATCAGAGCTTTATCTGAACAAACAAGGGAGCGATTGTTTTCTTTGTATTGATGGAAAAGGTCTGCATCCAATACACAGTTAAATCGATTGAACATATCCCCGGCAGCTCCACTTCCACCGATTGGCGCAAGCCACAAACGATAGTGTTCTTTTTCTTTGGAGACAAAGAAGTTAATGTCAAAAGATTCTGGATACCTATCTTCTCGACTTATTTCCAGGGATGAAAAATTATCTATAGATAAATTAATCTCCTCCTGCTGCGCCTGCAGACAATCCAAAATCTTTTCATCCACAATTTGTTTGATTTTTTGATCTTTTTCATCCTGAGATGGTTGATACTTTTCTAAGTAGGAAAGCCCGTTAAAGTCATTTTGGTCGATGATAGTACAAAACGGTACTTCTACATTGGATCCATATTCTTCCTGAAACTGCCGCTTAAACTTTTCTAACCTTGAGGGCACATCGACTTGTAGGTATGTCAATGCTTCAACAAATTGTTCTACAATTTCTTTCACTTGATAAGGCAACTTGTTTTGCTGAAGAACCATACCCTTATTCACGGCCAGAAGGTCTTTCTCATTTTTCTGGCTAAGCAAACCATCCATCAAGGTATAGACAGACTCAATGGTTTTTGCATTCACCTGATCAATCTCCAATTCACCATTCATTTGGTTAATTAGTGTATTAATTTTTTGTAGCGTTTCCTTCTGCCGATCAATTCCTTCTATGGGCGCCAGAATTTTCAAGACATATTCCAATCCATTTTCGCAGTTTGCTGGAGCCCTCAAATTGCTAAGTAAAACTTCATTTTCCATGAGTGCATTGATCGTTGAAATAATTTTTTCCTCTGGAACACCAGGATATTTACTTTGAATGCGAGATTTTAATAAATCGTAGCGAATGAACGTCTGTGCCTGTTGTTTCACATAGGTGATCAAAGGCGTATTTCGCATGTGAGTTCTTTCGGTAACGGTTTCTTCTGGCATAAGAAAACCATGATTTGAGTGATGCGGGTTCTTTAATCGGTCTCCAGAAACATAGCAATTGTTGTTAAATCGTAACTGAAGTTGTGGATATACGGATGGATTATTCTCCATCTCATAAATAAAATGAGAGAGCCAAGAATAATCTGCTCGACATTCGAGAATGGCTTTTCTTTCGTCGATAACCATAGGTTCTATATTTGGATTCTCACAAAACTCTCCCAACGCAGCCCCAGCAAAAAGGCCGTACGGCGTTGGTCTTGTACATGCTCGAATTAGGAATTTAATGCGTGCTAAATTTCTTGCTTTGCTTTTTTTGGTGCTACTCTGCAAATTTCGCTTTTTAGCATTGTACAATTCACGACTAGACAACAGAATACTTTTATCCATAAAATCACGGAAGGGGGTTTGCTGAAGAAAATTCTCCACATCATTGCCTTCAAACTGTACAAAATCAGAAAACACACTTGCTGGTAAACTCGGAGTCCTAACCATAAAAATGTCATTGCAAGAATATCTCATTTTATAAACCACCGTTCTATATTACACTGAATTTTATTGATATCTTACAATTATATACTATAATATATATAATGTATTGTCAAACATTATTTTAAAAATATTGAGAAAATTAATAAATTAAATGGATCAATCTTGCAACCTAAAATCATTCTTATTGCTTTATCCGGCAGACGATGGACAACAGAGCAGGTTTCAACATCGTTAAACAGTAAACCAGTATATTGGAAATAGCGTAGCATTTCCAATATACTGGTCAATGAAATGATGATCTCTTATTTTGATATCTCAAAGAGGTTCGATTCAACTATTATTTACACGGTCACAGAATCTGACGTGACCGTGTAAAAATAACATAAAATAGTTTTTTCATTTCGAATTTTCGGTTGAGGATGGTTAGGTACCTTGAATTGCTACCTTAATAACGCCATCCCGTCGGTACTCAAAGAGGTCATAAGCCGCCTCGATCTCAGTCAAGGGAAATGTATGAGTAATCAGGGGAGTGGTATCCAGCTGCCCTGCCTGAATCAGAGAAAGGAGTTCCTTACAATGACAACCGTCTACCCCACCTGTTTTGAAAATCAAATTCTTCCCATACATTTCTGGAAGGGGGAGAATCTGCGGGCGGTCATACATCGCCACAATCGTGACGATGGCATTGGGGCGGGCGCACTGCCAGGCCAGTTGAAACGAGTCCGAGCTACCGGCAATTTCCAGAACAACGTCTGCGCCGCCGTGTGCGCCCTCTTTTCGCACCACAGAGACCACTTCTTCCGGTGTGGTGGTCAAGACCTGAGGATATTGTGTCTGCACAAAGGCTCGACGCATAGGATCTGGTTCACAGACAATGATTTTCCTGGGTTCTTTTAAGAGAGCGCATAAGAGAGTGCAAATGCCAGTGGGGCCTGCCCCCAAGAGGAGCACAGTGTCTTCTGGACCGATCTCCGAGATGCGAGTGGCCCAAAATCCCGTGGCCAAGAGGTCCCCCACAAAGAGGGCTTGACGGTCTGTTACCGTATCCGGGATGATGGTGAGACCTTGATCCGCATAAGGAACCCGGACATATTCTGCCTGACCGCCGTCAATTCGACACCCCAGTGCCCAGCCGCCGTTGGGATCGGTGCAGTTGTTGACATATCCGTGTTGGCAGAAGAAACATGTGCCGCAGAAGGTCTCCACGTTGACCGACACCCGGTCACCAGGTTTTACTGTGGAAACTTCCACGCCGACAGATTCCACAATGCCAACCATTTCGTGACCGACCGTAACGCCAGGGATGGCTCGTGGAACTGTGCCGTGCTTAATATGCAGGTCACTGGTGCAAATGCTGGAGAGGGTTACCCGGACAATCGCGTCTCTGTTATGGCGCAGGACAGGTTTCGGCTTCTGGATAAGGCCGAATTTTCCAGGGGAGAGGTACGTATAAGATAGCATGATGGCGCCTCCTGTTCATGGTGTTGTGTTTTTTCTGCGGGGCGCAGTCAAAAGGTAGCTGCGCCAGATTAAGTCCTGGATCATGGAATCCTCTAAAGAACCATCCAAAATAAGGCTGATCCAATGGGTTTTATTCATGTGGTAAGCAGGTACCACAGCGGGGTAGGTTTGCCGCAAAAAATCTCCTGTTAGGGGCTCGACCTTCACATTCATCCAAGTTTGTCCCTTCCGTTGGTAAACAGCAGCAAACATTTTTTGGTTCTCTTGGTGTCGTATTATGGTCCAGTTTGCATCGTGGAATGGGGTGTCTGGATAAACGGAAGAATTGATGAGACAGGCTTGGATGGCTTCTTCCCGAGTTGTCATCACAATTCCTCCTTACCTTGTTTCCGTTTTAGGCTTCTAAGTATCTCTTTATGTTCTGGGGGAATTCGAGTGCTCTCCAGAGCTTTTTGTATGGCCTTGTTGTGAGTCCATTGCTCCAAGCAGTGGGACTGCAGATAGGGAAGTGCTGCCTCATACTGTTTGATCAGAGCGGTTGCAAAGTACCAGGCAATCATCATGTTGACATAGTATTCCTGCCTGTGCAGGGATGCAACCCAGGTTAAATATTCAGGTTGAAATGCCCGGTCAAGATAGAAGGACAATAACATACCGATTCCAAAACGGACGGTATATTCATGATCGGATGCAAGCCATTCCTTCACTTTGGGAAGCAGCTCCGGCAAGTGTTTTTGAAATATCTTTGGACGCGTGAGATCGCAGGTGGCCCAATTATCGACGAAGGGCAGGAAACGGTCCAGTTGAGCGATGACCCAAGAAATGTCTTTTCCGTTGGAAATCAAGAGACCATGGAGGGTATTCTCATCATAGTACATATGAGGCAGACTGGCCAGGAAATCCTCGGCCTCTGGTGTACCGGACAACTCTTTTGCCAGACTGCGAAGCTGAGGTGTTCGAACCCCGATGAGCCGCTCTGGGTCCATGGTTGGAAGAAGTTTCTTATGAAAATCTCGATAAGTTGGGTCCTGCCGTTGAAACAGATGGCCCAAGATGGTGGATTCCTTTGGATGTGACATTGTGCGCCTCCGATAGAAATGACATGATTTCTTTGGGTTCTGTTCAATTTTAGCGGAAGAAATCGGAAAAAGCAATACAGAGGTTTCTCGGCAGAAAACAAAGAAACACCGTCCTGGTATACCAGGACGGTGAAAGGCATCTGGTGGTTAGGCAATGCATGTAACTCGGACGGCGCGGAGCCGATTGACGTTTCTGGGATCTGCCTCTGTGTCATACGCTACCTGCTGACCTGGCTGGAGAGAGCGGAATCCTGTGCCCTGTATGGCGGAAAAATGGACAAACACATCTCCGCTTCCGTCTTCGTTGGAAATAAATCCAAATCCTTTTTCCTCGTTAAACCACTTTACTGTACCATGATTCATATTGAGAACCTCCTAAAAAGTTTTGATCCGAAATTCAGAAAAGAAAAACCACCGGCAGCAAGTCAAAATGGAAGTTGACTTACAACCGGTGGCAATCAATCATACATTTAGAAATCTTTTATATTATACAACAGAGTAAAGGAGAAGGCAAGAGAATATTTTGAAAAAGAGAAAAATTTTCAGGAAAGGAGCAACGGTGACTTTTCTGAGTCCACAAAAAGAAAAAAAGCCTTGATCCATTGAAGATCAAGGCTTTTCTTTTGGCGGAGAAGGAGGGATTTGAACCATCCCGAAAAATTTTAATTTCCCCTTATTTATCAATATGTTTTTGAATTTCGTGTGCAGTTTCGTGTGCGATTTTTTCTCTGTTTGTAAGACTGTCAAAGTAGTTGTTTATGCTTTCATCCCCCGTTTTGGCCGCAGATTCAAATACATAAGAATAGGTTTTTTTATAAGTTGCTTCGCTCGACCACCCGCCGCGCTGCATCGCATGGGCATCGTCTACGCCGAGATATTTCATCAATGCGGCGTTTGTATGCCTAAGCCCATGGGTTGCCGTATCTGTTATCCCGGCGATTTCGCAGGCTTTATGAATATGTTTCCGCAGCGTATCAGGATGAAACTTAAATATCGGTGTTGTTTTATTTTCTTTAATCAATGGTGCTATTTTATCCATAACAAATTTTGGACAAATCACGGTTCTCTGTGACATTTCATTTTTTGCTCCACTGACTAAAACCATTTTGTTTTTATCATTTGGAACCATCTTTCTTCGGACAGTTACCGTGCAAGCTTCTACATTTATACAGTCTGAGCACAGTCCAATGATTTCTGATCTGCGCATACCAGTACACAACGCCAGAAGAATGGCAGCTTCACATTGGTCTCCCTTGATCGCTTCCAATAACTTTGATATTTCTTCCTCTTGAATATATTTTTTATTTGGTTTTATGATTTGGGGGAGTTTAATTCCTCGGATATAAATTTCATTTGCCTCTAAGACAGTCCGAACAAGCCCATAGGCGTTTTTGATTGTTTTAGCCGAAGCGGTCTTAACTTCATCGTTTATTGCTCTTTGGACGTCGTCTTTGCTCAATTCAAAAATGTTTCGGTTTATAATCGTCTTGAACCTGTTCCTCTTAATTGTGTTGTACCCTCGAACGGTAGCCGGGGATAATACGTTAAATTTCTGCTCTATATATTCATCGATTGCCTCTGAAAGTGTTTTTGTCCCTTTCTTTTCCTTCTTCTTATCTATAAGACCCGCTCTCAGGGCGACAGCTTTCGCCTGAGCCTCACTTGGTGTATCAGCGGTAATAGATACCCTTTTGCCATTTACGGTCACCAGGCAGCGCCAGGAGCCGCTTGGAAGCTTTGTCGCGGTTGGCATTTTCTTTTTCATGTTGCTTTTCTTCCTCCATTCTGATATGATTGGAGGGTGATGTGGAGCGTTTCATATCACCCTATTTAGAAGGTCCCCCTGGTGTTACCGCACCAGGGGGATTCCTAATATATCTTCATTAGTTACCTTCTCGCTCAAAATTTTAATTTATGCTTTCTCAACAGAATCCAGCATTGCAAAATAGTCACTTATAAGATATCCTATTTTATCTTTATCGCCGCCGATAAAAATGCATGTAGACGTGTCGCCGTTTGGGAATGTTCCTCCGCATTGCAAAAATTCCCCATCTCCTATTGTCTGTGATGTTTCGTAATAGTAGAATGTTAATCCGTTTGAATTCTTTCTTTTTTCTGTTGTTATCACTTTGAAATTTTGAGGAACAAACCCAGAACCGTCATCTTTTCCTAAATCATTGACGTGCTTTACAAATTCTTTTTCATTTTTGACATCGTAGTTGTTTTCGCACACTCCGATAGTAATTGTTTCATATTCTCCAGGAGAATAAAAATAATTAATAGCTCCATTTTCATACTTTTTTGTTTCCAATGTGCTTGGAGCAAGGAATTTGAATCCAAGTGTCGTTACTTCTTCCACCGGCAAGGTGAATTTAGACACGACATCGGTTGAACTAATATTCTTTCCTTGTTCGTTTGCAGACGATTCCGAAGAATCACACGCCGAAACAGAAACAATCACCACAAGGGAAAGGGCAAGCGCAAGAATTCTCTTTTTCATAACATATCCTTCCTTTGTCCTGATATTAGGGTAGGGGAGAGTGAATTCCTCTCCGAAATCCCTTTTCATACTGGAACTAATGTTCTATAATAAACACAAGAAATCCGTCTTCTCTTTTCGACAAATCCCGTGTTGTTTTTGCGATAAAAAATGGTAGTATATGGTAAATCGAGCGATAAGACGTCTTATCGCGTGTTGTGGGTACCCACAACACGATACCATATTCATTTTGCGGAGGGTTTTATTATGTGTGTGGGAAACGAAAATAAATCTATTTCTGATTCCGATTTGCGAAAAGCACTGATAAATAGTATAATGAAATTATCGAAAGATAAACAAAAAATCGTAATAGAAGAAGCAAAGCGATTAGGTTTTTTTGTTCGTTAAAATAATGGCTTTGTCTATTCTGGAGGAATTTTGTGGATAGATATAATAAAGTTTTAATTGCTTCGGATGGGGAATCTGCGCTCTTAATGTTAAACGGAGCAATTATTCCATCAGAGAATTTCTCTTTTTCTATTAACATCCCTAATAGATCGGCAATACCAACTAAATATACTATCGAAATCAATGACATTATGATAGATGAGCCAGCGTATTTGGGCGAAAGAACTATTGAGGCTGCAAAAATTTATTTAGAAGATATATTAGGGTCTAAACTGTAAGATAAAGAGAAAAAAACTTTTTACAGCTCGTATTATTCTGTTCTCACAATAGCATATTCCTTCGTCTGTTATCGCGAATCCTCCTATTACGTAGAGTTTCAAAAGGCCTCTATCTTTTAATAATGGTCTATCATTCTTGACTTTTTCCTTTAAGTCAAAATCCAAAACAGGGTCGAATATTATAGCCTTTTCTTTTGGGACCCCAGAACGAATTCTTCGCTTATATTCTTTATAAATTAGTCGAATAGATTTTTTGGCGCTTTTTGTCAGATTTATTTCCATCATAACAAGATGTTCTATCTTTCTCTAAATCCTACATCCCTGCACGAGGTATTGATGCAGAGAAGATAAGATATTTTTATTTATTTTCCGCTTCCAATGCTGACACAAAACCCTGTAACTTCAAGAGTTGTTCTCTACTGAGAGATGCTTCGTTTTTTATTATATGAAGAAGTAAATCTACATTTTCAGATGAATTGACGCTTTCAAGAATCCTCTGACTTTCGGTCAGGGGATTTTCTTTTTGATCGTCGGCAGGACGGGGATTGTCGGTGTTCCCTAAGAGGTAGTCAGTGGAAACCTGGAAATAGGAGGCCAATTTTAACAGGATTTCACCATTTGGTATAGAACCATTTCTCCAAGCAGTACCCTTTGATGTGCTTAACTTAAGCGCACGCAAAACATTTGAAATATCCGTATTGTCTCTTTCACATAACAGTAATAAACGCTCTAAAAACATAAAATCACCTTTACAATTTCTGAAAACGGAAATATAATGAACAAAGAACAACATTCAGCAATTTTTGGATATATCTTGCAACGAATAAAATTCAAATAAAAGAAAGGGTACTAAAATGTTACATATTATAGCTGGCGTCATATTTACGATCGGAATCGGAACCCCACTTTTTGGAATTTTAATTGCAATACAACTTGGGTTTCCTCAGGACAAAGACTGCAAAAGATCAGCAAGAACACTGGCCGTAAATCTTATTGTCTATGTTTCGGCTACATTATTTACTGGAGTTATGACGTATTTGTTTCAAAACATTTCTTAAAGCTGCATCAACAGTTGAAGTATTTTTTGTTCGCAACGAATTAGATAATGTATCCATTTTTTCAGCCAGTTCACCAGAGCATGAAGGAAGAAATAACCCTACTTTTTTTAAGCATTCATGGTATGCACGTGGGTCGGGGTGAGCAATATATGCTGACACGGCAGATACCATCTCTTTTAATTCTGTTTCTTTTGCACTTTCTGTTTCATGCTCCCATGTCATTACCAGTTTTTTTATTTCCGACTGTGCAGCATGTTTGGACACAAACCATGATATAAATGATGAAATAAAAACACTAACTACGCCTATCAATGCGACAATAATTTCAGTTTTCATAATGCATACCCGTCCACTCTCGTTAAGAAGCGAGAGTGGTTTTGTTTAACTTCGATGAGGGAAGTTATCAATCATTTACTCTTATATTTAACAAGTGAGGGAGTGAGAATTTGGTGAATATGACGATATTTCCGAAATCAGAAACAATAGCTTGACTATTTCTAAAAACGGAAATATAATAAATCTATACTTATTAAGGTAACAAAACACAAAGCCCCCGTTCAGCGGACTTTTTGTTCAAAATATTAGGTTTGTTGGCACTTCCTATATTAAACGGTATCCGCTGAACTGTCAAGCTAAACTTAGTATTCGGAGGTGAAATAGTGGGATTTCGTGAGGCAAGAGAAAAGGCGGGACTGACTGTGTTGCAGGCCGCAAGACAGTTGGAGACCTCGACGGTGACAGTTTATAACTGGGAAAATGGCGTATACACACCAGAGGCACATAAGCTCCCCAAAATCGCCAAGTTATATGACTGCACTATAGACGAACTTTTATTAGAAAAGAAGACATTTAATATCTGACAAAAAACTTTGCAATAAAGAGGGAGGTGAGGGAGGTGGACGATATTTTATATCCACGAGGCGTAGACTCGGCCAAAGTGATCCAGGTCATAGAAACAAAATCCGCAAGGGGTTCCGGATCTAAGGAACAACCCTCACGGATTATAGCGGAGTATTGGTCTTTGGACGGGGAGAAGCTAGCGGAAAATGATCCTTATTTGCGGGGAATGGCTTCCGCTTCTTCAAAAGCGAGTTCAGACTCAATGTAGCTGAGCATCGCCTTAATGAAGCGTTTCATGTCGTCCAACCCGAGTTCTTCACGTTTTTTTACATAGTGCGTCTCGTCATTTCCAATCCATGTAGAGCGCTCCGCCAATACCTTCATCCTGTGATCGTTAATTCTGTTTATGCTTTGGCTTAAAAGTTCAGAACGGATTTTCTCTGCGTCTTCTGGAAACTTGTGACACAGATAATCTTTCACCAAAAATTCAAGCGATTTGCGATACCCAGGCCCACAAATCTGCAATAGCTGCTCAGCCTCAGCAGCACTCGCTTGGGTATAAGTCTCGACAAATCCGGGCGACAAATCGTTAATGTCATCAGAAAAACGCACAGGAGAATGGGTCATCGGCGTGGCTGAAATCAAACGACGAAATACCAATGTAAGCGCGTTATACGTTGCTTGTTCGTAATCGCCATGATACTCACAAAGGAATATTTCTCGGCAGCGAGCACAAAAGCAGAGGAGATGCAAGCGGAAGTACGACTTGTACAGCCCATCATGCTTAACATAATACGCAATCAACGGTTGAGGGCTTAGTGCGTGATGACAAGACGGACAAACGGTTACTTCATCATATGCACATGATTTCTGACGATATCCGTCGTTTGGATAGTCAACATTAAAAGCGTTTATATTTTTCAGCGGCATGATATCTCTTCTTTCTTCCAAAAATCGCCCTGTCTCGAAGCAATTCTACCACAACTGAAAGGAAGTGACAATATAGTGGACATTACAATCGGCAAGTTTGGGAGCCGATCATTTTTTCAGATGAACGGCGAGAGCATCGAAATCAAGGACTATAAAATTTCAAGCTCCATGCACGGGAGCACAGAGCTTGAAG
>OFML01000296.1_pt1 | contig 46689 bp, 69 predicted proteins | sample 1541831 | NCBI WGS metagenome assembly OFML01 (sample SAMN04209237, study PRJEB22552) | human gut metagenome | biome: gut; material: feces | host: Homo sapiens | place: USA: Oklahoma | reverse complement strand
CTCGTCCGGTGACTTCGCGCAGATCGGCTCGTCCGGTGACTCCGCGCAGATCGGCTCGTCCGGTGACTTCGCGCAGATCAATAGCACCGGAGAAGACGCTGTGATTATGTGCGCAGGCAGCAGATCAAAAGCAAAAGGCAAAAAGGGGAGCTGGATCACGCTTGCGGAATGGGTGAAAGATGAAGAAAAAGGACGCTATGTGCCGATCTGCGTAAAAACAGAGCGTGTAGACGGCGAAAAAATCAAAGAGGACACTTATTACACGCTGAAAAACGGAGAATTTTCGGAGGTAGAAGAATGAAACGTTATGAATATGCAGGAATGGACGTAAGCACAGAAAAAAGTGTAGAGGACGGCGCAAGATGCTATATCGAAGCAGTACGCCGGTATCTGGAATCTGAAAAATTCCCGCAGGTTGAGACAATCGCGGCGATTCTCGGATTGCAGAAAGTAGAAGAAAACAGAAAAGAAGGAGAAAAAGAAAATGAATGAATTAAAGATCGAAATTAGCCAGGAACCGGCTGTGATCCGGTGCAATTTTAAGGATGTGAAAGCTAAGTTGTCCGAAAAGATGGCGGAGTATCAGGGAGCGGTATTCACTGAGGAATCTAAGAGCGTGGCTAAGGCGGAACTGGCGTCTCTCCGGAAGACCAGAGAAGAAGTAGAGAAACGTCGGAAAGAAGTAAAGGCGCAGTGCCTGGTGCCTTACAACGACTTCGAGGAGAAGGTAAAAGAGCTTCTTGAAATCATCGACGAACCGATCTGCCTGATCGATAGTCAGCTGAAAGAGATGGAGGCAGAGCGCATCCGCAAGCGTCATGGGGATGTTGAGAAGCTGTATACAGAATGCACAGGTGAATGGGCGGAGTACCTGCCACTCAAGGAGATCTATGTGAAAAAGTGGGACAACGCCACCACCAGCCTGAAACAGATCGAAAAAGAGCTTCTGGCGATGGCTGAAAAGGTTGCTTCTGAGATTGGCATTATCCGCAATACGCAGTCGGAGGTTGTGGAAGATGCGTTGCAGGTCTATCAGAAGAGCCGTGACCTTGGTGCCGCCCTTACCCGGATTAATATATACGAGGACAATAAAAAGCGGGCATTGGAGGCGGAACGCATCCGCCGCGAGCAGGAAGAGGAGCAGCGCCGGCAGGCTGAGATTGAGAGAGCACGGGAGGAAGAGCGAAAAAAAATCGAAGAAATCGCCAAGGCCAGAGAAGAAGAGCGAAAAAAGGCGGAAGAAACGCTGAAAGCGGCGGCAGTTGCAACAAAAGATCCGGAAGTACCATTTTTCCTTGAAGATGAAGAAGATGACTTGCCATTTCCTCAGCCGCAAACGGTAACAGCCTTTTACAAGGTGGTTGCTACAGAAGAAGAACTGGAACGTGTAGAGATGGCATTTAACAGCATCGGCATTTGGTTTGAAAGGAGGGACGCTTAATGACGGAAAATACGACATATCCGATGATCTACAGATCTATAGCGGGTGTTATCACGGATGTTGGAGCTGTTGGAAAAAACAAAATGAATGAACAGCAAAAATTCAAATTTAGAAGCATTGATGACGTTTACAACGCACTGCATCCGGCACTTGCAAAAAACAAGGTTGTAATCGTCCCGAATATTCTGGAACGAGATGTGAAAGAACTGCAAACAAGAAACGGTTCAATGATGCATTATGTGACTTGCAAAATCAAATTCACATTTTATGCGGAGGATGGTTCCTCTGTCGAATCGACCATTGTAGGAGAAGCGATGGACACAGGAGATAAGGCAACCAATAAGGCAATGGCAATTGCTTATAAATACGCTTGTTTCCAGGTGTTCTGCATTCCAACGGCGGATATGGTAGACGATCCAGATGCAGAATCTCCAGAAGCACGAAAAACAAATGAACAATCAACTGCGGATGCAGGGAAATCATTAATTAACGAGGAAATGGTACGCAGAATCAACGCTGAATTAAGCCGTACCGGTGTGAGAAAAGAACAGATTTTTGCATTATTTGGAGTCGATGCATTAGAAAAATTGAATATTCTGCAGTACAACAAAGCAATGAAAAAATTACAAAAGACACCGAATGTAGTAGAGATGCCAACGGGTGATGCATAATGCACGCTCTGGCTGAAATCGTAAAATCCGTGGAAAAAGACGGTGATACGTGGCTTGTAGTGCGGCTGCCGAAAAGCAGGCTGAAAGAAGAAATTGAAAATAAAACCATCACGAACACAGAAATGCGTTTCGACGATGGGCGGCACATCTCCAATCTGCAGCGGAAGAAAGCATACGCGACCATCCGGGATATAGCTATTGAGTTGGGCTATCTCCCGGAGGAGATGAAAGAGATTATGAAATGCAATTACATGATCGAGACCGGAGAGCCGTATTTCTCCCTTTCAGACTGTTCGATGGGGACGGCGCGGGATTTCATCACGTTTCTGATGGATTTCGTGCTTAAAGAGGGAATACCGCTCTCAGACAGCGGAATAGAGCGCGCGGATGATGTCGGGAAGTACCTGTACGCGTGCATCAAGCACAGAAAATGCGCGGTGTGCGGGAAAGATGGCGAAATCCACCATGTTGATACAATCGGCATGGGAAATGACCGGCGGCGGGTGGATGATTCTGGATACCGGAAAATCTGCCTGTGCAGGACGCACCACACGATCGCGCATCAATGCGGAATGCCGAGCTTCGAAAAAATGTATCACGTATACGGAATTATTGTAGATGATAACCCGGATGGGAAGTCATAGAGTCCAGCATGGAACTGTCAACAGAGTATCTCAAAACGGTTCATGTTTTATACGTCACGACAAAAAAGGCGGCTGGCTGGAGCCGCCGGAAAGGGGCAGAGATGCCGATTAACAGCAAACAGAAAGGGAAACGCTTCGAGCTGGAGCTTTCCAGAAAGTTCCGGGAGTATGGCTACACGGAGTCCCGCCGGACCGCGCAATACTGCGGAAATACCGGTGACGCATCCGATGTTGTAGGCCTCCCGGGAATCCACGTGGAAGCGAAACATCAAGAGCGAATGCAGCTCTATGATTGGATGGATCAGGCGAAACACGACGCGAAAGAAAGTGGAAAAGACGTTTTGCCCACAGTATTCCACAAAAGAAACAATCATAAGATCCTAGTCACGATGGAACTCGACGACTGGATGACAATATTCCGCGAATACGAAGCGGGAATGAGTCTGAAAGAAGGTGCGGACGATGGGCGAGGTTAAGTGGGTTAAGATGTCAATAGACATGTTCGATAATCGAAAGATCAAGTATCTGCGCGGCCTGCCGGAGGGAAACAACATCGTTCTTATCTGGGTCATGCTGCTGACTCTTGCCGGGCGGTGCAATTCCAATGGCTATATTTTCCTTACCGAAAACATCCCGTATACTCCGGCGATGCTCGCAAATGAGCTTGGATTCCCAGAAAGTACTATTCTGGTAGCCATGAAAGCGCTGGAAAGTATGGGAATGATAAGCCGAAACGAGGAAAACACGCTTCTGATCCCTGGATGGGAAGAACATCAGAACGTAGCAGCGTTGGAACAGATCCGGGCGAGCAACCGGAAGCGGCAGGCGCGGTACAGGGAACAGGCGAAAATAGAAGCTGTGGAGCAGGAAACACCGCCGCCAGTAGAGGAGAAGCAAGAGGAACACGAAGAACCAGAAGAACCGAAGCCGTCGAAAAAGGCGGAGGAAACCAAAGAAGCAAAGATTCTTTTCGAGCGGTTGTGGAGCCTGTATCCGAACAAAAAAGGCAAGGGGCAGGTAAGTGATACAGCAAAGAAAAAACTGCTTAAAATCGGGCATGAAGAGCTTGAGAGAGCAATTCAGAGGTATAAGACGGAACTGGAAAAGGAGGACTGGAGAAAGCCGCAGTACGGCAGTACCTTTTTCAATTCTGGTTACGTGGACTATCTCGACGAAAATTATGAGCCGGGAAAAAGAGAGCCGACGAAGCAGCAGAAAGAAAACAAATTCAACAATTTCAACCAGCGGAACTATGATTTCACGGCGCTTGAGCAGGCATTGACAGGAGGTTAAGCATGGTATCAGTAATCAAAACAGCAATTATCTGCGCAACAGTAGCGTTTTGCTTCTGCCAGATGATGAAACACTAAAAAAATAGGGGAGGTGTCTATGAGCAACAAGCTTAAGAAAAAGCCGTCAACTAAGTTAAGCCCTGAGACGATGACAGCCGCAGAGGTAAGCGGGATCACAGGCGTAAAGCTCGAGATCCTGCGGAAATGGGTGGACAGGATGCAGAGAAACCTGTCCGAAGCCTACCAGAAAGAAGCACAGGAAAAGCTGCTGAAAGCAGAGGACTGCATCAGCGCGGCGAACGTCGTGTGCTCGGCACTGGCGATCTATGAGACATGGGGGTACAAAAAGGCGCTTGACCGGTACATGGACAACTACACTGCGGCAGTACGGAAGATGAACAGTGTAGGTCTGGCTAAGATGTACGAGGAGCTGCACGAAAAGACCGGCGCGACGCTGGAATTTGAGGATATGGATCTCGCAAAAGAGTTTGGCTTTGGAGGGGCGGAAGAATGAAAGAAACGAAATACGGTAAAAACGATTTCCCGGATGCTCTTCTGAAAGAATGGGATAAAACGAGAAAACAGATTCTCGGAAAGGAAGGAAAAGAGAATGGAGATCATCGGAATTGTTCTGTTCTGCGCGGTGATTCTCGCGTCAGCAAAACTAATGCTTGACCCGCCGGATCGGAAAAAAGATCCGAAAGAGGATGAGGAGCAAATTGAATTTCTGAACGAGTGGAACAAGAAACATAAAAAATAACAAACACAAAGAAAGGAGCCAGCCTCCGGCCGGGGTAAGGGTATACCGGGCTTCTGAATGAAAAACATATGAATTTATTCGACAAGGTAAAATGCAAAGGCTTTTATAAAAAATTTAACGACGGAAAATGGTTGCGACTCGACAGAAAAACTTTAACTGCTGATGCAATGGACAATAATCTTGTGAGCATGGGCAATGATGGAACTGTCGAAAAAGACGTTGAGTATATCGAAAAAACCTATTTCAAACATGTTGACAAGAATTTCATCGGAGTAATTGTTGGATATAGAGATGTTATTGTAAAAGGTTGTCTTGATGCAGAGTATCAAGAGGAATGTGATGTAGGTGTCGGAGTTATTCCGGAAGCGTTTTATGTATCCAAAAGAGCGAAAGAAACTGTAAAATGTGCTGTTGTCTACTACGCGAATAACATGAAACACTATGTCCCTTTGGAAGATATTCTGGAGGTAATTCTATGAAAAAGAATCTTATCGTTGACTGTTTTGCTGGCGGAGGCGGTGCCTCCGTTGGCATTGAGATGGCACTGGGGAGACCGGTAGATATTGCGATCAATCACGATCCAGATGCCATCTTGATGCACAAGACGAATCACCCGAACACGCTGCATCTGACCGAGGATATTTTTAAAGTCAATCTGCGTAAATACGTCAAAAATCAGCATGTGGCGTTGATGTGGGCTAGTCCGGATTGCACAAGCCATAGCAAAGCAAAGGGCGGTAAACCACGGGAGCGCGGTCTGCGGATTCTTCCGTGGGCAGTGTACAAGCATGCGAAGGAGATTCTGCCGGATGTGATCCTGATGGAAAATGTAGAAGAAATACAGCAGTGGGGGCCGCTGGATGAAAAGGGATATCCGATTCCGGAGAAAAAAGGCGAAGATTACAAGAAATTCATCAGGCAGATGAAAAGCCTTGGATACATATTCGATTGCCGGGAGCTGGTTGCTGCCGATTATGGAGCACCGACCACCAGAAAACGATGGTATGCAGTGTTCCGGCGGGATGGAAAAGAGATCCGGTGGCCGGAGCCTACGCACAGCAGGGGAAACACCGGTTTAAAGCGGTGGAAAGAATGCGGAGACTATATTGATTGGTCTGACCTCGGGATGTCGATTTTTGACCGGAAAAAGCCGTTGGCAGAGGCTACGCAAAAACGAATAGCCAACGGGATAAAAAAATATATCATCGATGCACCAGAACCGTATATCGTAAAAAATAAAGACGCATTAGCCTTTATCATCCAATATCACGGAGAGACGCGGGACGGGGACTCGAGAGGGCAGCTTTTAACGGAGCCGATCAAGACGATCGACACTTCAAACCGGTACGGGTTGGTGACTGCATTCATCACAAAATATTATAAATCCGGCATCGGGCAGGGATGTGATGAGCCACTGCATACCATAACGACTTCGCCAGGGCATTTTGGACTGGTATCTGCGTTTCTGATCAAATATTACGGGGCAGGATGCGGGCAAATGCTCGACCATCCGCTCGGGACGATCACCACAAAAGACCGGTTCGGATTGGTAAACGTGGTTTTGAACATCAAAGGTGAAAAATATATCATTTATGACATTTTCCTGCGAATGCTGAAGCCGGAAGAACTGAAACTGATGCAGGGATTTCCGCAAGATTATATCATTAATCGAGATTATAATTTTAAAAGTTACCCGGTCGCGAAACAGGTGGCGCGGATCGGGAACAGTGTAGTGCCGATTATGGCGCAGAAACTGGTAGAAGCCAACTGCCCATATCTGAAAGTAGGGGAACGGGTGCCGAATCTGAATATCGACGATGGTCAGGGACAGTTGAGGTTTGCGTAGGAAGTGAAAAAATATGCTGATTCCAACGGTAAAAGCGAAAGAATTTGAAAAATTTGGTTTTAAAAAATGCAAAGGAATATCGAGTGACTTCGAATGCTATTATCTGTGCGTAGCAAGAGGAAAAAAGATGCTTTTTGTGAGTAATGTATACTTTGAGGTAAATGATTGGAGAGATGATGACCCGAGAATTCACGCGAATCCTAATTGCAGGTACAGAAACAGAAAAACAAGCCTTGATATTATTTACGAGCTGATCAAAGCGGGGATGCTGAAAAGCAGTTTTGAAAAAGAAAGCAGAAAAGGTTCTTGATGAAATTGCTGAGCAAATTGGATGCTGCAAAGCAGATGAAATCATTTACGCGGGTAGAGGGATCGGCGGACTCCGTGTAACCGTGTATCAAGCGCTTGCACAGGAATATGTGTATCAAATGCCAGCAGAAGAGGAGGAAGAAGATGCTGATTAGAAGACAGGACAAGAAAGCAATCTTCAATATTGATACTTGCAGAGTGCTTTATGTGGCTGAGACGGTTGGAGGTTGTTTTAAAATCTGCACAGACCAATTCGAACAGCTTGGAACTTACAAAACAGAAGAAAGAGCAATGGAAGTTTTGGACATGATCGCAACGCAGAGTGCGTTATGCAGCGCAGGAGTTGCTGTGTATTTAGTGGATGAAATCGAAAAAGCTTGGTATATGGATATGCCGGAGGAGTGAAGACAGAATGACGAAAGAAGAGCTTGTGATAGGGAACAGGTATAAGATCCGCCGCCCGTCAATCGCGGATGGCAACGTAAATTCGTATCAATGGAGCGATGCAACTTTGGTTGATATCTCTACACATATTGCGGTATTCAGTGTGGGAGAGTATTGTGCACCTACAAATTCTGCCAGTTAAGAGATGAAGTAAAAGAAGCGTAACGCAGAAAGGAGCTGCACCATGAGCATTCGGAACACATTTTTGAAAGATTACGGGATTTCGAAAGAACTTGGGGATAAGATCGTATCATATTGCAGAAACGCGCACGACTACGACCAGAATCTTATCTTGCAGGCCGCACAGAAGACTTGCCCGGAGATATCGAGTGCCCTGTTCGCGAATTTGACGCTTGGAATTGGGTATGACCGAATCAGCCAGGTGCAGTACATCCCAATGCAGCGGAAAGATTTCCAGGGATACAGGCGGAAGACAATCGAGGAGCTGTATAGATTGCTGCTTCTGCATGGGAAGGAGTTAGAATGACAATCGGAGGAAAAGAAGTAAAAGAAATTTGGGTGCTTACGAGAGATAATGAATTGATCGCAAGTATCACGGATGAAAACGTTATCACCAAAAACGGATATGATACTTATTGCGTGCCATTTGAGGAGAAGAAATCCGAGAAAACAGAAAAATAATCTGATATAAGCACAAAAAGGGTACAACGAAAAGCCCCCATACCAGTACACTAAGAATAGAAGTGTATTAGTATGGGGGTGATTTTTATGCCTACAAACAAGACTTACGACAATCTCGAGAAAATGATCTTCTCCGGCGTGGGAGAATACGGAATCCCCGAAATTATGCCAGAACAGTACAAGAAGTGCGAGTGGATCGGATTCAATTACGCTGCGAGCACTGCGAGGCGAGCCGGGAAGGGCGTGCATTTCTTCCTGGATGACTACCAGTTCGAACGGGTATGGAACAACCCGGACAGGTATATTGAGGTACTGAGAGACTATGACTACGTGCTTTCACCGGATTTCAGCATGTACACGGACTTTCCGAAAGCCATGCAGATTTACAACCATTACAGAAAACACTGGTGCGCGGCATATATGCAAATTAATGGACTGCGTGTAATACCTACGATCGCATGGAGCGATGAAAGCTCGTTCGAGTGGTGCTTTGATGGCGAGCCGGTGGGAAGCGTGGTGGCAGTATCCAGTGTGGGAACGCAGAACAGCAAGGCGAAAAAGTCGGCATTCCTGCGGGGATATGAAGAAATGATGAAACGATTATCACCGGAGCATGTGATCTTCTTCGGGAAAGTTCCGGAAGAACTGGAAGGGGACGTGGAAAAGGTCGCAGCGTTCCAGGAGAGATACAAGAAGGAGGGAACCTAGATGGGCGGACGAGGGGGGGGCAAGCGGAATAGGCAGGAAAAGCCAATCAGCATTGGACCCGAGAGCGAAAGAACAGACAATTACGACATTCTACCGTAGAAATTCAATCTACGGGGCACATTATAGAGATGATGTCTATGATGCCGTAGAGAGAAAGAACGAAAAAGGCGGAATTGAGATCGTAAAAGCCTATGGAACGTTCGACAACAGCAACCCGAAAGCGAACACCAAAGACGTGACGTATAAAATTCAACATGGTATTGTGAGCTACGATGATTCCAGGGGAATTGAAAGTTACGGTATCAGATGGGACAAGGTAAGCAGCGTTTCGGGGCAAACCTACAACATACGAAGCATGTTAAAAGAAAAAGGCTTTCGGTGGGACGGTAAAACAAAGAGTTGGGTAAAGAAATAAAGCTACAGGAAAGGGAACAGAGATGATGGAATGGCGAACGAACAAAACTTAATACCGACAAACCGGAGAAGTAAGAGCGAGGTAAGAGAGAACGCCAGAAAAGGCGGTATCAAGTCTGGACAGGTGCGCAGGCAGAAAAAGACCCTTTCCGAACTGGCTAAGATGATAGCCGAGAACCCGGCACCTGCGCAGGCAAAAAAGTCTCTCGCAAAGCTTGGAATTGACGATGAAAATGCGAACAATAACGCGCGGATCGTAGCGTCGGTGTATAGTAAGGCCATCGAGGGAAATATGATGGCTGTTGAGAAGTGGGAGCAGCTTGTGGCGGACAAGAAAGCAGACACGGCGGTGTATGAGCTGCCTGCAAGGGTGATTGGAAAAGCATTCGTGGACATCAACCGGCGGATTGAGCCTAACATTGAATACGTGTTTGAGGGCGGGCGTGGCGGTCTGAAATCGTCCTATGTGGCTTTCAAAATCGTTGAAATCCTCAAGAATAACCCGCAGATGCACGCGTGTATCACAAGACAGGTAGCCGGGACACTGAAAGATTCCGTGTATGCCAACATGAAATGGGCGATTAATGAGCTGGGGCTGATGGAAGAGTTCGAGTTTAAGGTGTCTCCGCTCGAAATTAAGTATATCAAGACTGGACAGACGATATACTTTCGCGGACTGGATGACGAAACAAAACTGAAATCCATTAAGCCGGAATTTGGGTATATAGGAATCCTCTGGAAAGAGGAGAAAGACCAGATGAAAGGCGACGCACAGGAGCGTTCCGTGAATCAGTCAGTTTTGCGAGGTGGTGACATCTCCTATGATTTCTCATCCTACAACCCTCCCAAAAGCAAAAGTAACTGGGTCAACCGAATTAAGCTCGTGCCGAATCCGAAAAGAGTGATACACCACTCGTGCTATACAGACGCGCCGCCGGAATGGCTCGGAAAGAAGTTCATCGAGGACGCGGAACATCTAAAAGAAGTCAATCCGGAAGCGTACGAGCATGAGTATCTCGGCATCCCGAACGGAGACGGCGGAAACGTGTTTGAATATCTGGAGATCCGAGACATCACAGACGAAGAGATTAGCCACATGGACCGTATCTATCCAGGCGTTGACTTCGGATGGTACCCGGATCAGTACTGCTACCTGCGGACTTACTACGATTCGGCGCGGGAGAAAATCTATCTCATTGACGAACTATACGTGAATAAGTGGAGCAATGAGAAAACAGCAAAATGGATCAAAGAAAAAGGGTATGATGACTATACGATTATCTGCGATTCCGCGGAGCCTAAGTCCGTAAACGACTATAGGGATGCCGGACTCCCGGCCAGGGGAGCAATCAAAGGACCGGGAAGCGTTGAATACGGATTCAAATTCCTGCAGGCACGAACTCTCGTGATTGATCCGAAGCGGACACCGCACGCTTACAAAGAAATCACGGAATACGAATACGACCGGGATAAGGACGGGAACGTTATCAGCGGATATCCAGACGGTAACGACCATGCTATCTCGGCTTTACGTTATGCGTACGAACCATTATTTAATCGAAGGGGGTATAGTGCATAATGTGCGAATTTTGCGATGAGCTGAAAAACTGGAAAACCTTAGAAAGATTCGATCAGCGTGCACGGTACGTCTATAAGTGTAAGCTGATACGAAAGACGATGGTCGAGACAAGAGCGGCGGGGAGCATCGAGGGAACGCCGCATAACGTCAATTACTGCCCGATGTGCGGCAGAAAAGTGACAGAGGGCTAGGAATGGGACTGATAACAACTATTAAGAGGTGGCTAAGCATGTTTTTTCGAAGCGAAGCGGAGCAGGCGTTTAACGTTGATACGATCGAATCCCCGGTAATGGATACGGTCATTAAAAAATGCGCTGCTGTTTATTCCGGAGAACCGCCGTGGAAAGATGTAAAAAACGGCATCCGAACAATTAATTTTGCAAAAACGTTAAGCTCAGAAACAGCGCGGCTTGCGACGCTAGCAATCAAAATCACAATCGAGGGATCAGCAAGGGCGGAATGGCTGCAGCAACAGACGGATGCAGTGTTTTTCAGTATCCGAAAATGGGTGGAATATGGCTGTGCGTATGGAACGGTAGTCATCAAGCCGAACGGGAAGACACTGGATGTATTCACGCCGGATGAAGTACTTATAACCGATTATGATAACCAGAATATCACCGGAATGATATTCAAGGACACGTACACACAGGGAAAATGGTACTACACACGGCTGGAATATCACCGATTTGAAGAAGAAAAGCAGGGCGATGATACAGTTCGCCCTTACTATATTTCCAATCGGGCCTATCGGTCGAAAACACCGGATTCAATCGGCGATCCGGTGGATCTGAAAGATACGAAATGGTCTGAGCTTATGGCAGACTCCCCGCCGATTTTGAAAACGAACGGAGAAAGCCTGGACGGTCCGATGTTCGGCGTGTTCGTGACACCGCAGGCGAATAACGTAGATAAGTCTACGCCACTCGGCCTGCCGGTATATGCCGAAGCTCTGGAAGAACTGAAAGATCTTGATATTGCGTATTCCCGCATGACCGGAGAAATCCACGACAGTGAACGAATCGTTCTGGCAGATGATCGGTTATTGTCTCCGGCTGGCACGCCGGTTAATAAGGTGAACCCGGGAGCTGCCGCAACAAAGAACTTGCCGAAGTACGTTCGAAACGTCTACGGCGAGGGGCCGGATTCTTTCTACCAGGAAATCAACCCGACACTCAACACAGAAGTGAGGGTTAAGGGAATCAATGCGTTATTGTCGCAGATCGGCTATAAGGCTGGATTCTCCAACGGCTATTTCGTGTTCGACCAAAAAACCGGTATGGTAACAGCAACTCAGGTTGAATCCGATGACCGGCGGACGATCCAATACATCAAGGATGTTCGGGATCAGCTCGAGAAGTGCATGGATGCCGTCTATTACGCGCTGAGCGTCTATGCGGATCTGTACGGCGAGAGTCCGGCGGGAGAGTACGAAGTAACGTATGATTTCGGTGATATTACGTACAACCGCGAGGAGGACCGCGCACGCTGGTGGAATTACGTTAATGCCGGAAAAGTACCGGCGTGGATGTATTTCGTCAAGTTCGAGGGATTCTCGGAGGAAGACGCAAAGGCAATGGTCGAAGAAGCCACTCCGAAAGAGGATGAGCTTTTTGACAGCAAATATAAGGAGGAATGATAACATGGATATGAGTGGAGTAGCAACAGTAGTATGTATCACAGTAGTCTGCTATCTGGTAGGCATGGTGATGAAAGCAACGGATATTAGCAACAAGTGGATTCCGTGCGCAGTAGGATTGGCGGGAGCGGTGCTTGGCGTTGTTGGTATGTACACAATCCCGGACTTTCCGGCGCATGACGTGCTTAATGCGGTAGCCGTCGGCATTGTCAGCGGATTAGCAAGCACCGGAGCAAACCAGATCATCAAACAGGCACAGAAAGAGGAATAAGACATGCTTACCCCGGAGTATCTGCAGCACGCGGCAGAGGGCGCAGAAGCCATCACAGAGGATTTACACAACCGGATCATGCGGAAGATCGTCAAGGCGATTTTAACACGCATGGAACGCGGCGAAAACTACATGCTGACGGCGGCGGACAAGTGGAGAATCGAAGCACTGCAGGAAGCTGGCTATCTGCTGGAAGATATCCAGAAAGAGATAGCAAAGGCGACCAATCAGCAGCTATCAGAGATCAAATCAGCCTGCGTTGACGCGGGAATACAGACGCTCAAGTGGGACGACGCGGTATATAAGGCGGCTGGGCTGGTACCTACGCCGCTTCTTCTTTCCCCCACACTGATGCGCGTACTGGAAAGAGACTATAAGGCGACCGCGGGCACATGGCGGAACTTCACCCGGACGACCGCAGAAGAAGCGCAGAGACTTTTTATCAACGAGCTTGACAGCGCCTATCACAGGGTTCTGAGCGGCGGAGAGTCTTACGGCGCTGTGGTGGCTGATCTGATCGAGAAAGTGTCCGAGGAGGGGCTGACAGTCAAGTACCCGACAGGATACCGGCAGAGCCTTGAATCTGCGACCATGACCATCGTACGCACCGGTATAGCACAGGCGGCGTGCGATGTATCAGAAGCGAGGATGGAGGAGATGGACTGGGATATTATTCTTGTTTCTGCTCATGTAGGCGCACGAACGGGAGACGGCGGGCAGAACCCGGGAAATCATCTTTGGTGGCAAGGGCGATTCTATTCCCGAACCGGAAAAAACAAGAAATACCCGAATTTCTACGAGGTGACCGGATACGGCACCGGCGAGGGGCTGGGTGGCTGGAATTGCCGTCATAGCTTCGGATCGGGAGACGGAAAGAACAACCCATTTGACGCTAAGAACATCTCATACGCAGATAATCGTAAGGTTGAAGAAGCACAGAAGCGGCAACGATTGTTGGAACGCAGAATACGAAACAGCAAAAGGCAAATTCAAACTTTGCAATATGCTATAGACAACGCAAGCGATGACGAGACGAAAAGCAAATTGCAAAGTAGAACAGAGCAAAAAGCTAATTTGCTTAGTAAGCAAAATAAAGCATATCGCAAGTTTTGCGAAGACAACAACCTGCGCCCTTATGATGAGCGATTGAAAATAGCCCATTGGGACCGAAAACAGGCAGCAAGAGCCGCAGCGGATGCACGGCGATATCAAAAACGCAAAAAGGAAAAAGCAGATGATTGAGACGATTAATCAAATCATGATTCTCTGCGGCTGGATAACTACAGTAGGTGGCGCGATTGTGGTTCTGACCGGAGCATGGAAGAAATTCAAAAAGCCAGAGAGGGATCTGGAAAAGAGGATGCAGACGATGGAGGAGGATATCAAGGATATCAAGTCAAAACTTGAGAAAGATTATACCTCTATCCGCACCCAACGAGATGATATGAATCTGATAATGAGGAGCATGTTCAATCTGATCGAAAATAAGATTACAGGGAACAACATCGAGGGCTTAAAAAAAACGAGGGAAGAACTTGTAAATGCGATGACCGACAAGAAAAATTAAGAGGGCTTATCTTGAAAGTGTATGAATTCACAGTACCGGAGCTGGAATATTTTCGCGCGTATTGTAATTTTACGCGGGACGAACGTACACTTTTTGATTATCGGAGTAGGAATATTCCGCTCGAAAAGTGTGCGGAACTAATGAACATTTCTGTTTCTACTGCCAAACGGATCAGCAGAAACGTAAACACCAAAATCATTAAAGTATGCTGATTGATACTTTTTTAAGCATTTCATGGGACTTTGACGAACTGTCAGAGTCCTTTTTTTGCGCCTAAAATATGAGTAGAAAGAGAACGGAGGAATGAATATGTATCCGTATACAACAATTGACCCACAGGCATTTGCAAATGAACAGGCGATGTTACAGCAAAGAATTAATCAGTTGGAACAGGCGAGAAACCAGCAGATGAGCATGTATGCACCACAAAGTCAGCAACAGCAGCAGGCGCCGACCAGCAACGTAAATTGGATACAGGTTGCAGGTATCGAGGGCGCAAGAAATCAGATTGTCCAGCCTGGACACACTGCCTGGATGATGGACAACAACAGCCCTGTGTTTTACGTTAAGTCTGTGGACGGCATGGGAAGCGCGACTTTCAAGGTGTTTCAGTTCGCCGAGATCTCGCCAGAAGCCCTAAACCCGGCACAGAGCCAGCCGAAAGAAGAAAGACAAGAATACGTTACGCGGCAGGAATTTGACGCTCTGCTGACGCGATTAGGCGAAAAGCCGGAGAATAAGGAGGAATCCGTATGAATCCATTAATGAGCATGATAGGCAATATGGGCGGCGGCAACAACCCGATGGGTGCGATGATGCAGGCTATGCAGATGGTCAATAAGCTCAAACAGGCGGGCAATCCGCAGGCCGCAGTAGAACAGATGGCGCAGACTAACCCGAACGTCAAGAAAGCTATGGATATGTGCAAAGGTAAGAACCCAAAGCAGGTATTCGAGGACATGTGCAGACAGAACGGGATGGACCCGGGGCAGTTCTCTGGGCTGATGAAATAAGATATTAGGGCGGTGCACAGCCTTAATAAATAGAAGGATAAGGAGAAAGAACCATGACAGATGGAACAATGGGACTTAGCGCGGCTGATGTAGCAGCCGTAACGAGAAACAATGACGATGACTGGGGCGGTGGCTGCTGGTGGATCTGGATTATTCTGCTGGCATTTCTGTTCCCGATGATGGGCGGATGGAACCGTGGCGGCGTTGAGACTGGCGTGCAGGACAATTTCATTTCTGATGAATTTGTCAAACGTGACATTTTCAATACCAATCAGAACGTTTCCAACACAGCTTGCCAGACGCAGAGAGACGTACTGGAAAACCGGTATACCAATCAGCTCGGCTTACAGCAGGTGCAGGCGGCACAGCAGAATTGTTGCTGTGAAACACAGAAAGAGATCCTGCAGAGCCGATATGATGCGGCACTCATGGCACAGAATATGCAGGCTCAGATGGCACAGTGTTGCTGTGACATCAAAGAGAGCATTCTGGCCGACGGAAACGCAACCAGACAGATGATGCAGGAAAACACCATCCAGGCACTCAGGGATAAGCTGTCAGACCGTGACCGCGATCTGCAGAACGCGTACAATCAGATTTCACAGGTTTCGCAGACCCGTACAATCATTGATGCGGTACGCCCGACACCTACACCGGCTTATCTTACATGTTCCCCGTATTTCGCGTACAACATGACCGGATACGGCGGATGTTGCGGAAATGGCGGTAACGTGCTGTGATGAGCACAAGCGAGCTGTCCGCGCTCGATCTTCTGAACCTGTTCGGTGTATTCCTGCAGGCGATGAATTATCAGAGCGACCTATCGCAGGCGAGCAATGCGGATATCGCAAAACACCTGCAGGAACAGGACAGAAAGTACCTTGACCGGATCATCGAAAATCAAAATAAAATAATCAGCATGTTGGAAGATTCCAAATCTACGAAACAGTAGTTGTGCAAAATTGCAGGGGTAGGCGTGGAGCTTGCCCCTGTTTCATTTCAAAAAGGAGAAAAATTATGTTAAATGTAATTGCCAAAGCAGAACAGACAGTAGCAGCAGGACAGAATATTGTATTCACCAATACCCGCGTAAAATCCCGTCGTTGTGGATGCTCCAGCGGATGGCTGAACCACATCGAGGGAAGCGGAATTTTCACAATCACGAACCGGACGAACCTTCCTATCGCGGTAGAATTACAGTTCAACGGAAACGTAACAGCGGCGGCAGCGGGCGCGACCGTGCTTACGCTGAAATTGAACGGAGAAGCGGTTGGAGGAACAGAGATGGATTATACCGTAGTTACTGCGAACACTTATCAGAACGTGAGCGCAGACACACTGATCCCTGTGCCGGCGGGAACGAGCCTTACTGTGTCAGTCGGAAATATTTCTGCAACCGAAGTTCTCGTAAAAGACGCGAACCTCATCATCAAAAAAGTTGCGTAGGGGGTGACGAATCATGATTACTTTCCGAAGCAAAACAGACGTAACAGATGCGGATGCTATTTTTTCGGAAATCAACAGCCGCTTCGTGGCAGCTATCATGATGCACGGCCAGATGGCAGATTATTTCGATTTTCTCGGGCTGAAAGGTTACAAACGGATACATGAGTACCAGCACATCGCAGAAAGCATTGAGCGCCGTAAAGTGTGCCGATATTACATCGAACGGCACGGGAAAATTATTCCAGATGCGTTTTCTGGCGAGGTTAAAATGATTCCGGACGGATGGTATGCCGCAAAAAGTATTTCCGTCGGAAAAGGCACTAAACAGAAAGCCGTAGAGGATGGATTTTCCGCCTATCGTGAATGGGAAGAGGAGACAAAAGCGGTATATCAGAGCTATGCCGCAACGCTACTTGAAAAAGGAAATGTGGAAGATTTCATGCTTGTAACTTCGCTGATAGATGATGTGGGCGATGAACTGAAAGAGGTTGACAAAATTATTCTTGATCTGATCTCGACCGGCTATGATATGGTCCATATCACTGAGTCGCAGAAAGAATTGAACGAACAATACAAAAAACGCATGAAAGGAATCGAGGTTGAATGATGGGAAACGTGAAAGAAGTGCTGGAAAAGCAGTTGGAAAGAGAAAAAGAATCTGCGATGCAGAAACTCACGACAGATAACCTTGACGCAATGTTCAAAATCACGACCACGTTATGCAATATGCGAAAAATGGAGTGTGAGAGCATTCCTGCGGCCATGATGGACGCGTCAGAAACGCTGATTAAGAAGTACAGCAATGGAAAATACGATAAGAATATTGACGCGCTGTATGACGAGTACATTGCGGCAAAAATGGCGTACCAGGAACACGGAGACGCGGCGCACAAAGATAAGCTTATGGATTCCGTCGGCCGCCTGATGGTTGAGGTGTTCGATATGCTGCAGGCGATGATTCTTGATGCGGATTTTCGCGACGAAAGACAGGCCATCATGCAGCAGATTCGAAAACTTGCTGATTCGTGATGACAAGATGGGTACAACGAAAAACATTGAATGTAGTACGATAGGAGCGTGAAAAGAAGTTGGGATGGGCTTGTAAGTCATTTTGATGTTCAATTCACCTCCTTTCGACGTTCTAGGGGATCCTGTTAAGAGCCTGCACAAGGCTCGGAACGTGTCTGAAATATGCCGCGTTTTCCGTTCCTCAAGCCTTTCTGAAAACGCGGCGTGTTTCTTATTACTATGAATTACACAATTGGGAAACAGTAATGGAAAACTGGCATCATCCCCCTTGATTCTGCCATAAGATGCTGGATCTTTGGACTGCTTGATAGGTTCGAATCCTATTTTCCCATTACCCCGGCAGAGGTTGATCTGCCTAAATCCATTACTGCCGACGGGCAGTTAAAAACAACGTTTAGGAGGATAGAAAATGCAGAATTACGAAGCAATTCTTTCAGAACTCGAAATCGAGATTCCGGAAAACAAAAAAGCAGATCTGAAAAAGAAGATGGAAGAAAACTATCGGACCAAATCAGATTATGACAAGGTAGTTACAAAGCGTGATGAGTACAAGAACTCGCTGGACGATGTGCAGAAAGAGCTGGAGGGATTCAAAGATGTGAACGTCGAAGAATTACAGACGAAAGTTACAACCCTCACCACACAGCTCAACGAAGAGAAAGCTGGACGGGCAGCAGATGCCAGAAAGGCAGAAGTCGAAAAACAGGTAAATGATTTCTTGACGGCTACAGACGAAAAGGGAGCGAAGAAATACGAGTTTTTGAACGATATTACTGCCGACTACTACCGCGCAGAGCTTACAAAAGCGCTGGATGCTGATTCTGCAAAAGGAAAGTCTATTTCGGATATCTTCACAGAGATGATTACCGACAAGGACGGAAAACAGAAAGCAGGGATTTTCGCGGATGCCGGAGCCAAAAAGGCAAAGAGCAATGCAGCCAAGTTCACACAGCCTACAACCGGCGGCAATGGCGGCGAGATTACGAAAGAAACTTTCCGCAAAATGAATCTTGATGAAAGACTCAAATTAAGAGAAGAAGATCCCGAGCTGTACGAAGCACTCTCGAAATAACACCGTTATCACGCGATAACGCTTGACCGCAAAAAGTTACGCGGTAGAAAGGAAACACAATGCCAAGAACTGGTACTTTTGGCGGCTTTTCATTTGATCCGGAGGTGTTCTCCGACTACATGAGCGAGCAGCCGACCTGGAATGACCGAATCTTAGCGTCTGGAATCCTTGTACAGGATCAGACGATCATGGATCTGATCGGAACAAAAGGAAACGTTGCAACACTTCCGTTCTATGTTCCGATTGATGAGGATGAATCTCACGCGCTCAACAATGATGGTGAAACCGACAACACCCCGACAGAGATCAGTGGAAAGAAACAGACTTGTATGCTGACCCAGCGTATGAAAGCATGGAAATCCCAGGATTTCACAAAAGAGCTGACCGGCGCTGACCCGATGACGCACGTTGCGAATTCAGTTGCTGGATTCTATCGGCAGGTAAGAACCCGTGATCTCATGGCTATTGTTGATGCAGTTCTTTCACTGGACGGTATGAAAGATCATGTTACGGATCTTTCGGCGACGGCATCTTCTGGGGTTACAACCGTAACCGATGCAAACAAAATCAATGATACAACACTGATTTTCGCGCAGCAGAAAGCAGTTGGAGACGCAGACGAGAACATGGGTCTGCTGGTCCTTAACTCTTACATCTACGCTCGTTACAAGGCTATGGGGCTGGTTGATTACAACAAGTACACGATCACCAATGCTATCGAGCGAGATGTTGAGCTTCCGACGATCGGCGGATTCATTCCAGTTGTATCTGATCGTTTCACGGTAGACACATCTACAGACGTTCCGATCTATAAGAGCTATATGATCGGATCTGGAACGGTGCTCACCTGCGATAAAACCAACTACGAGGACCCGTACTATGCAGACTACGATCCGGAAACCAAAGCCGGTATTCGTAAGTTGTACACAAAACAGGGCTACGTGCTGCATCCGAACGGATTCTCAATCAATGCAAACAGAATCACAAAAGAATCCCCGACCAATGCGGAACTCGGAGCAAAAGCGAACTGGTCACTTGCATTCAATCACAAAAACATCCGTATGGGACTGATTAAGTCCAACGGTTGACGGAGGTATTTGGCATGGCTTATGCAGATTATGAATTTTACACAACTTCATATTTCGGCGATACCGTGCCAGAATCCGACTTTCCGCGGTACGCCGAGCGGGCAAGTGATCGAATTGATGTTTTGACATTTGACCGGCTTGCAGACGGGCTTCCGGAAAACGAACGGGCACAGAAAAAGATCAAGAAAGCGGTCTGTACACTGGCGGATGCGCTTTTTCAGATCGACACCGTAAAAAATGCTGCGATGGAAACAGTAGGAACCGTAAAGAGAGAAGATGGAACGGTCATCAATAAGGCCGTTTCTTCGATTTCTTCCGGCAGTGAAAGCATTTCCTACGTGACCGGAACCAGCGGTACAAATTCTAGCGTCTACGGACAATCGGCGATGGACAAAAAGGTAGAAAACGTGCTCGTGACACAGATTATTCTCGAAAATCTACAGGGCGTTATGACGGATGACGGCGTTCCGGTCCTGTATGCAGGAGTGAGGTTGTGAGATGGGTGGAAGAGGTAGCAACAGTGGAATGATGAAAACTGTAAACGGTAAGACGGTAAAACGTTTCAATACCCCCCCTAAAGGCTGGAAACCCGTAGAAAATGCTCTTACGAATCCCAAAGGCTATACGTGGTACTCAAATGGAAAATCACGTTTTAGCGGTCAATATGAGACGGCGCTTGTAAAGAATAAGAAGTAGGTGAAACCATGTATGATGAAACCATAACTCTTTTCAATCGGTACGAAGATCAAACCGGGAATGTATTCTGGTATCCGACCGTGCTGCAGCATGTGGATCTTATCACGGATAAGGTCGCAAATATTGTCCGAACCGGCATTGACAGCGCCGATACAGCCAGTCTGCACGTGGCATATACGCCAGATAACGGCACTATTATGGTGCAGGGAAAGAAATGGTTATCACCGAAAGCCTGGAAAGCTCAAACAAACGAAGAACTTCCGGGAACAATCACTTTCGCTAACGAAGATTTTTTCGTGCTTGGCGATTACTGCGTCAAGAAAGAACAGGCTTATCTTATCGATCATAACGGAGCATACGTGCAGAATCACGAGAAAAGGCCGATTGCCACCATCGTTGAACGGCAGATGTACGGCGTGGTGAAAGACGCGGAATATACGAGCAGAGTAGACCGCGGATTCTACGATTACATGAACAAGAAATACGATAATGTGTTTTCCATCAGCAATGTAGGCGGTCCGTACAGGCTTATTCCTCATTTTGAAATAGGGGGAAAATAATGAGCAATACGAAACATTTCCCCAGTTTTTCGGTCGTGAATGGACATGTTAAGGTACAGGTAGACCTTACGAGGTTTGACAAGCAGTTCCAGGAAGCGCAGTTCTGGCTTGATGGACAGGTTATGAATGATATGATCCCGTACATGCCTTTTCGTGACGGAATCATGGTGGATGCAACCAGAGTGCGCAGTGCATCCATGCAGGGCACTGGAAAGGTGTGCGCAGGCGCTCCACCGTATGGACGGTTCCTGTACGAGGGAAAACTTATGGTTGATCCAGAGACGCGTTCAGCGTGGGCGAGACCTGGCGCAAAAAAAGTTGTTACTGATACACCACTGAAATTCGATAGAACCGCGCATCCGTCTGCTACGGATCACTGGTTTGATGCCGCAAAAGCGGCACACGGCAAAGAATGGGTGAAGGGAGTGAAGAAACGTGCCGGAGGAGGTTAAAAAACCTGTTACATACGATGTGGACGGATACGACATCGTAACGAAAGCGCTGGAAACCGTTCTAAACACTTTTCCCGGACTTCAGCCGTCCGAAAAGATCAAGTTTTCGTCGCTCAAAGAGGATGAAGGGATTGCATTCTATCCGGCGAGTGGAGCTGTGGTTGCTTCTGAAAAGAAATACATCACAGGAATTGTGGATCAGCTTTGCAACTATCCGTTTTACATCGTGTATCGCTCAGCACCTACAACGCCGGGAATTAAGACAGAAATCAAAGAATTTCTTGACACTCTCGGAAAATGGCTGGAAAAACAGCCTGTGCAGGTGGATGGGAAAGAATATCATCTGGAATCTTACCCGACACTTACAGAAGGAAGAGTTATTGAATCTATAACCCGCCTTACGCCATCTTATCTTGATACGGTGGCAGAAAACAAAGTGGAGGACTGGGTTATCAGCATGTCATTAAAATATCGAAAGAAATTCAAAAAATAATCATACCGGCACCGATTCGGCAGCCGCTGACCGCGAAAAGTTACGCGGTAGAAAGGAAAAAACATGTCTAAACTTGAGCGTGAAGCAATGGCCACTTACCTCGATTCGACATTCAAGAGAGTCGTGGCATCCGCAAGCTGGGTGCTGGTAGGTGACGACATCGAGGATATGTCCGTAGAGCTTAACCCGGACACCGAAACAACCAAAAATATTCTCGGGCAGACCAAAACGAGAGATAACGGATATGAGCCGTCTATGGACGCTGATCCGTTCTATGCTGACCCGGATAACAAACTGTATCCGGTGCTGCGAGATATCGCCCTTGAACGTAAAAAAGGCGATGCCTGTAAAACCCTTATGCTGGAAGTCATCGTGGAGGACACAGCGGCGACCAATCATCTTGCGTACGTGCGTGAGGTCATCGTAAAACCGCAGTCTTACGGCGGCGATACTGCAGGCCTTAATATCCCGTTTGCCGTTTCCGAAGATGGCAAATTCACCAAAGGATACGTAAGCGCAGCTTCTCTTAAAACCGGAACTCCGGAATTTAATGAGGGCGCAGCGCCAGCTTCCGATAGAAGCACATCCCTGGCGTAAGATCACACACGAATAGAAAGGAGCTTTCCAATGAGCAATAAACTCGTAAAACCGCAGAGTAACGATATCATTATTGATGATGGCTTAAAAACTTATTACATCAAAAATAAGCAGGGCCATGTATACGGGAAATTTGATTTTCGACCGTCCGACACCAATCTTATCTCACGATATGATGAGGTTGTAGAACATCTGAACAGCTTTTCAGTTCCGGAAAACGAACCGGCGGACATTAAAAAGGTTGAAAGCATGGTTGCTGATGAGCTTTCCTATCTGATCGGATCGGATTCGAAAGAATCATTTTTCAGCATCTTAGGCCCGTTCTCTCCGCTTGCTTCTGGAAAGCTGTTTTTCGAAGAAGTTGTTGACGCTATCGGCCGCGTGATCGAAACTGAGACCGAACACAGGGCGAAAAAAGTTCGAACACGTATGAATAAATACGTTGCTAAATATCGTAAATAATGGACGCGTGGAGCCTTCCGACATCGCTCAACGTTGCAGGCAAAGAATATCCAATACGCTCAGATTACCGAGTGGTATTGGATATTTTGCAATGTATGAACGATCCCGAGATTTTCGAACCAGATATGACCGAGGACGAAAAGAGGGCGGAACAGGTCATAAGCATGTTAGCCATCCTCTATATTGATTTTGACGATATGAAACCAGCCGAATGGGAAGAAGCTGCGGAAAAAGCATGTGAATTTATTGACTGCGGATTTTTGGACGATACAAAGCGGAAAAGACCGAAATTGATGGACTGGATACAGGATGCAACCATTATTATACCGTCTATCAATAAGGTTGCCGGAAAAGATGTGCGCGGTCAGAAGTATCTGCACTGGTGGACTTTTTTTTCATTCTACATGGAGATCGGGGAAGGCACGTTTGCGACCGTGGTAAGTATCCGAGATAAAAAAGCCAAAGGAAAGAAACTGGACAAGTGGGAACAGGAATATTACAGAGATAACAAGGCTATCATCGATCTGAAATCGGCAAGCGGTCAGAGAAGCGAAGAAGAAAAAGCAGCTCTTAGAGAGCTTTTCGGAATATCAAAATAACTGCCGGAGCATACGAAGCACCGGCACAAACCGTTAAAAGTTACACGGTAGGAAGGAAAAACGCATGGCGGGACAGGCTGACGGCTATATCATCATTGATACGGAGATTGACACCAACGGCGCAAAAGCTGGCAGTAAGGAGCTGGAAGCGAATGTGCGGCAATGTATCTCGTCTATTAATGGTCTTGGAGACAAGGCCAAAGCATCACTCAACAAACAGGCGAATGCGTTCTCAAAGCTGAACGATCAGTACAGAGAGCAGGAAAAAAGAGTCGAACAGCTCAAAGAAAAGGTTGCTGAACTCGGAAAACAGCAGATACCGACCGATGAATACAAAGAGATTCAGGCACAGATAGAGTCTGCTAAGACGCAGATGGACAAACTAATCTATGCGCAGGAAAAATTTGTGGCGCTGGGCGGAAGTGAAGACAGCAAAAAGTATAAGAGCTATCAGTATGATATTGACCAGCTCGCAAAAACAATTGAATATGCAAAAGGTGAGTTGCAGGATCTTGAAGAAACAGGAAGAGCGTTCACGTCCGCGCTAGGATCAGAAACTCCAACCCAGCAGTACGCACAGCTTGAGTCAGAACTTGCGAAATTAGATGAGAAAATTTCGATTACCAAAGAAAAATGGGATGAACTTTGGTCGTCGAATGATGACGGAAGTAAGACGGCAGAAATGGGAGAGCTTGCGGTTGACCTTGACTTTTTACGTGACAAATACGATTCGGTCGCAAACAAAATGCGTGAGATGGAAGAAGCCGGTACTGCAACGATTAATACCGAACCTACGAAAGAAGCAGCAGCGTCGACGGAAAAACTGGCGCAGGAAGAAGAAAAGCTGGCAAATATCAATGACCGGCTGAAAACGTCATATGACGGCGTAAAAGACAGCATTGATAATTATTCGAAATCAGCAAGTAGCGCAGCAACAAAAAAAGCCGCTGACGACGGAGAAAAGCTGGCAAATTCAAATAAAAAAGTGGCTGACAGCGGAAAGAAAGCCGCAAATTCGCTGAAAGAGACCGGAAGCGCGGCGGGAAATGCCAAAAACGGAATTATGACGTTGTTAAAATACGGTCTCGGCATCCGCTCATTATTCGTTCTTTTCAATAAGCTGAGAAGCGCGGTTGTGGCTGGAATGTCAAATTTGGCGCAGGAATCCGGCTCAACCAACTCGGCTATCTCTATGTTGTGGGGCAGCTTGGAACGGCTCAAAAACAGTCTTGCGACAGCATTTGCGCCGATTCTTACAGCGATTGCACCGATTCTGTCAAAATTCATCGACATGCTTAGCACCGCGGCAACTTACGTAAGCATGTTCTTTTCGATACTGTCTGGTAAGAAAACATACACTCGAGCATTAGCCGTCCAGAAGGATTACGCGGCATCTCTAAGTGATACGGCATCGAGTGCGGAAGATGTAGCGGACGCAACCAACGACGCGGCAGATGCGGCAGATGCGGCCGCAGAAGCAACGGAAAAATACCTTTCCCCTCTCGATGATCTGAACAAGATGGATTCGAAAAGCGACAGCGGTTCCGGCAGCGGCGGTGGCGGCAAATCCCCGGGAGCTGGCGGCGGTGGAGGAGGAACAGGCAGTGCGCCGATGTTCACGGAAGAGCAGATCCCTAACGCTTTTCTGGATAATCTGCAGAAAGTTTTTGATTTGCTGAAAAAGATTAAAGACTTGTTTATGTCCGGCTTCTGGGATGGCCTTGGAGATTACAAACCGCAGCTTGCAGAGCTGAAAAAGGATCTGGCATCCATCAAAAGGAATCTTGCGGAGATCTTCACGGACCCGGAAGTAGTAGGAGCCGCAAAACGCTTTGCAGAATCTGTAATCTATAATCTCGGGGTCGTGGCCGGATCAATAGCAAGCGTAGGTCTTACACTGGCTGTTAATCTTGTAGGCGGTTTTGAAAGCTATCTAAGCAGAAATAAGGATAGAGTCAAGAAATTCTTGGTTGATATTTTTAACGTCGGCACAGAAATGGCAGATCAGTTTGGTCTTATTGCAAAAACCATAGCCGAAGTGTTTGCAAACACGTTTGGAACACAGACGGCACAGGATCTGACTGGAAATATTATTGGAATTTTTGCAACTTTGGGAGGTCTGGCCGTAGAAATTTTTTCACGATACGAACGGGATAAGATGTATCTTATTTCACAGCCGTGGATTGACAACAAGGATAAGATAACAGAAGCAATTAATAATACAATTGCTCCGATACAACATCTCGCGCAGGTTATCGAGGACTTTTTAAACGATACATCCGACAAAATTATTGCATTTTATGATGAGAGCGTTAAGCCATTTATTGATGACTTCGAATCAGGCTGTGCGTCTATTTTGGAAACACTGCTTGATCTTTACAATAGTTATGTAGTGCCTATCATCGATGAATGGGGAACGCGGCTCGAAGATTTGATTAATGGACCTCTTACAGATTTTGTCGATAAATTCCTTGATGTGTGCGCAAAAATCATTGATGCGCTACAGCAAATTTGGAATAACGTTCTTGTTCCCCTTATTAATTGGATTCTTCAAAATGTAATTCCGTTATTGGCTCCTGTAGTACAATGGCTAGGCGACGCGGCTATTGATTTATTGGGCGCTGCGGTAGAAATGGCGAACGGAATTCTGGATATGCTCGGCGGTTTGATCGATTTCCTTGTTGGTGTGTTTACGGGCGACTGGAAAAAAGCTTTTTCCGGTGCAGGACAAATAGCACAGGGATTTGCGGATACATGCGGCGCTGTAATTGAATGGATTGGAGACTATATTTTAACTCCATTTATGTCACTGGTGAAAAAATTATTCTCTGTTGACTGGGTAAAATATTTTGGCGTAGCTGGCATTGCTCCGCAGGTTCTTTGCGATTTGATTAAGTCAATATTCGGAACTATGAAAAACGTATTTATTGGGATTATGAATTTTATTAAATACGCGTTTACTGGTGACTGGCGGAATGCTTGGCAGAGCGTCAAAAATATCTTTTCGAGTATCATGAGCGGAATTGGTGATGTTGTGCGTGCTCCGATTAATGGGATCATCAGCATGGTTAATCAGGCAATCGGAGCAATCAATAATCTGATCCGCGGCGTGAATAGAATTCCGCATGTAAATATTCCAACTATCGGAAGAATCCCACATCTGGCATCCGGTGCGGTCATCCCACCAAACCAGGAGTTTCTGGCAATGCTCGGAGATCAGAAAAGCGGAAACAATATCGAAGCACCAGAGGGGCTTATCCGTAAGATTGTCCGGGAAGAGTCTGGAAAAGGCAATGGAAGCTATACTTTCGTTGCACAGTTGGACAGAAAAGTCCTGTTCAAGGAAACAATCAGCGAAGCAAAGCTGCAGCAGATACAGGGTGGAAATAACCCATTCGAGCTGTCTACGACTTAAGGAGGGCATACATGGCACAAAATCATTTGCAGTTTGATGGCTACACGCCGCCAGATGTTGACGAAGATGGTTACACAATTGCTTTTGCAGCAACATCTTCGGACGATTCCGGGCGGCTTATGAACGGCAAAATGGTCAACACAAGGTTATTCACCGTTGAAGCGTATAACCTTAAATGGACCGATATTACCCTTGAAGCAGCAGCGGAAATCCTTTCAAAGACTGTTTTCAAGTCTCAGTTCAATTTCCATTATTTCAATATCAAAACCGCAAAATGGGAGACACATGCTTTTTATGTTGCAAACGTTGACACAGCGATGTATTCCCTCAAAGAGGGCGAGGAAAAATGCACAAGTCTTAGTTTCCAGGTAACGAGGATTGACCCATCATGAAAAATGTAAGCACAGAATTTAGGAAAAAAGTAGAAAACGGTTCTGCATGTTATGCGTACGCGAACGTGGTTTTACGGAACGGCACAAAATTGACTCTGGATCCGTCCAAAGATTTTCGAATTGACGGTAACAGCATCACCACCAATGGGGGAAGTTCATTCCCCCTCGGTGTGGCGCTTTCAAGAACAATAGAGCTTAATTTGGATAACTACGACGGAAGATTTGATGCCATTGACTTTTACGGCGCAGAAATCACGCTTTTTACGGGAATGACGCTGGATGATGGAAGCGTAGAAAAAATCAAAGAGGGAATCTTTTCTGTAGTTGAGCCGACCACGCCGGGATCCACAATTACGCTTGTTGCTGCAGATTACATGGCGAAAACATCCGATAGTTACGTTGCAAATACGACGTTTCCGGCGACTATATTTAATATCTATCGGGATGTCTGCATTCAGTGTAATCTTGTTGCTGGCAGCGCGAAATTCACAAATGGTGATTTCGTGGTAGATGCAATTTCTGAAAATGTTACATGCAGGGAGATGCTCGGATATATCGCTATGATTGCTGGCGGAAATGCCATGTGCGATTCCAACGGTGCTGTTATTATTAAGAGCTATGATTTTTCCGGCCTTAAAAAGTCAGATGGCACGTATGATTACACGAAAGCACAGAATTTTTCTGGATTTCAGAAGAATCCGAGCATTTCGACAGATATGATTCGGATAACTGGAGTTAAGGCGGAGAACGACGATGGAGATGAAAAGCAATCTTATATTGTAGGTTCGGAAGATTACTGCTTCTTGATCGAAAATCCATTGATTTCCGGCAAAGAAGCACAGGCACTGCAGCTAATCGGAAATGTTATTGTCGGGCTGGAATTTTACACATTCAGCGGAGATCACATTTCAAACCCGCTTGCTGAGTTTATGGACCCGTGTTTCGTGCAGGATATGAAAGGAAATCTTTTCTTTTCCGTTCTGAGCAATATTACTTACACGTACCTTGGCAGTACGTCTATTTCCTGCGATACAGACAGCCCAGAAACCGTAAAGTCGCAAAAGGCGACATCTGGCTCGAAAGTATACCAGAATCTCAAAAAGCAGCAGCAGGTTATTAAAAAAGAATTTGAAAAACAGATGGACGCTCTCGAAAAACAGGTTTCCAACGCACCTGGAACCTATATTTCGAGCGAAGTGCAGCCAGATGGCAGCAGCATCTACTATCTGCACGATAAGCCTACGCTTGCAGAATCCAAAAGTGTTTTCAAAATTACAGCTGATACCATCACAGCATCGACCGACGGCGGAAAGACTTGGAACGGTGGATTTTCTGTAGATGGAGTCATGATAGCTAAGATCATGACTGCTATTGGCATCAATTTCGATTGGGGAGTTGGCGGCACCCTTATCATCCAGGACAGAAACGGAAAACAGACCGTCTACATGGATGCTGAAACGGGAGAAGTCCGGCTTAGCGTGGTTTCTCTTTCCATTCAGGGCGAAACGGTGGCAGATATTGCCGAAAAAAAAGCGGAATCTTCTCTGAACGACTTTACGAGCAATATATACAACCCTATGATTTCCAGCCTGCAAAAGCAGATTGACGGTCAGATCGAAACGTTCTATTACGATTACGAGCCTACGCTCAACAACGTTCCGGCGAAAGAATGGGATACCGAGGAGAAGAAGACTGCTCATGAGGGAGACTTATTCTATTGGAAGTCGAAAGGCTATGCGTACCGCTTCCAGAAAGACGGATCGGCGTGGAACTGGCAGCTCGTACAGGATACCGATATCACGCTTGCCATGCAGAAAGCCGCAGAAGCCAAAGACACAGCAGACTCAAAGCGCCGCGTTTTTACAGCTACGCCGTATCCTCCGTACGATGTAGGTGACCTGTGGGTGGGCAATGATACTTCCGATCTTATGAGATGCCAGCGCTCACGACAGTCTGGTGCCTATGATTCTTCTGACTGGATCAAGGCGGTTAAGTATACAGACGATTCTAAACTTAACAATTTCATCTACACGGATTATGCAGAAACGCTTGTCGAAATCTCTAATTCGATTGACAAGAAAGCCGAAACGTGGTTCCAGGCAACAGATCCGGCGCTCCAATGGACAGATAATAGCACATCTGAACCATTGCAGGACCATACCGGCGCGAATATTACGGACAGCACCGGTGCAAACATTCTGACCGTATGGGAGCGCGAAAAAGCGGCTCATAACGGCGACTTGTGGCATAACACAACCAATAACGTCGAGTACATCTATAAGGATGGAACCTGGCACGAAATGAGCGTTCCAGACGATGTTTTTGACAGAATCGACGGCAAGGCGCAGATTTTTGTTGGCGAACCGATTCCCCCTTATGACGTAGGCGATACATGGTTCACCGGAACAACTATCCTTGTCTGCGTAGTTAAGCGCACATCTGGAAAGTATAATGCGTCCGACTGGGCGAAAAAAGATACTTATACAGACGATACCGCGCTTGAAAACTTCCTTTCTGGCGACTACAAAGAGACGATTGCCGACTTGTCTACTCAGATTGACGGTAAGGCGGAAACGTGGCGGCAGAGCACTGATCCGGCGGCCAATTGGACAACGGATGAGCTGAAAGCCCAGCATAAGGGCGACTTGTGGAACAACACAGAGAACCAGAAAACTTATATCTATAATGGCTCAGCATGGCAGGAAATGACATCAACGCCGCCACAAGCCGTATTTGACGCGATTGATGGCAAGGCTCAGATTTTCGTTAAGCAGCCAACTACGCCGTATGATGTGGGTGACTTATGGTTCGATTCTTCCAGTGCAGATATTATGACCTGTACGACTGCGAGAGAGAGCGGAAATTTTAATGCTGCAGACTGGGAAAAAAGAAATAAATATACTGATGATTCCTCTCTTAACAACTGGATCAAGGGAGACTATGCAAAAACGCTCAAGGATGTGCAGACGCAGATAGACGGAAAATCCGAAACGTGGAGACAGAGCACAGACCCGTCTAAGTCGTGGACAACGGATGCACTGAAAAAACAGCATAAGGGTGATCTTTGGTACAACACGACCGAGCAGAAATCCTATATCTACAACGGTAGCGCGTGGGAACAGATGAAAGCAGAGCCGCCGAGCGGTGTTTACGATGCCATCGACGGAAAGGCTCAGATTTTCGTAAGTCAGCCAAAACCTCCATACTCTGTAGGTGACCTCTGGTTTGACTCGACGAGTGCCGATATCATGACCTGCGTAACCGCCAGAGAGTCCGGCTTGTATGTTGCCGGAGATTGGCAGAAGAGAAATAAGTATACGGATGACTCCGCCGTAAAAGCAGTCAGCAAGGAGCTGGGCGATTTCATCACCGCGTATGACGACAAAATAGATAAAATCTCCAATTCGATCGACAAAAAAGCCGAAACATGGTATCAGACAACCGACCCATCCTTACAGTGGACGGGAACGACCGAAGAAGCGTTGCTGGATCACACCGGAGCGACCGTTACGGACAACACCGGCGCGGCGATCATGACCGTGATTGAGAGTGAAAAGATGGTTCACGATGGCGATCTCTGGAAAAACCCATCGACCAATAAGGAATACATCTATCAAGCCGGAATTTGGCATGAAATGAGCATCCCGAACGATGTTTTCGACATCATTGATGGAAAGGCTCAGATTTTCGTAAGCCAGCCAAAACCTCCGTACTCGATCGGCGACCTCTGGTTCAGCTCGGCGACATCCGACATTCTGACCTGCGTTGTGGCTCGTGAGTCTGGCTCATACGTGGCATCCGATTGGCAGAAGCGGAATAAATACACGGATGACTCCTCTCTTAACAACTGGATCAAGGGAGAGTACGCAAACACTCTTGCTGATGTTAAGAATCAGATAGACGGAAAAGCGGAAACGTGGCGGCAGAGCACAGACCCAGCTAAGTCGTGGACAACGGACGCACTGAAAAAGCAGCATAAGGGTGATTTGTGGTACAACACGACCGAGCAGAAATCCTATATCTACAACGGTAGCGCGTGGGAACAGATGAAAGCAGAGCCGCCGAGCGGTGTTTACGATGCCATCGACGGAAAGGCTCAGATTTTCGTAAGTCAGCCAAAACCTCCATACTCTGTAGGTGACCTCTGGTTTGACTCGACGAGTGCCGATATCATGACCTGCGTAACCGCCAGAGAGTCCGGCTTGTATGTTGCCGGAGATTGGCAGAAGAGAAATAAGTACACGGACAACTCCGCGGTAGATGCACTGGACAAGGCCTTAACACAGCTTGAAATTTTTAACAGACTCACCAATAACGGCGCTGCACAGGGCATTTTCTTGAAAGATGGAAAACTGTACCTCAATTTCTCGTACGCACAAGGCGGAAGCTTAAAACTTGGCGGAGTCAACAACGGCAACGGTCAAGCGGAAGTGTATGATTCCAGTGGAAATAAGATCGGAAGCTGGAACAAAGACGGTTTTAATTTGCAGAAAGGTTCCATATATGGTACGCAGATCCACCTTGAGTCACAAAATGACTATATACAAGGCACGGTCAACGGAAATGAAGCTGTCAAAATCTCCACAGGCGGCGTAAAAGTTGACAGTACGGCTAACTGGGGACTTGGCGTTACTCGGAAAGAATATATTTTTGAAATGAATCCGTACTTATTCCCTGGCGTTCGATTGCTTGATCGATCAACGGGAGCTGGAATTGGCAGCACGTGGACAAGCGGACACTTCGGAATGTGTTACACGGACGATCTTTCAGGATATTCCTCTGTCACTGATTCGCTCTCGAATTATGGTGTATACATGAAAGCCGGAAAAGAGGATGCAAACGGCGGCTTTTATGCAATAGGAAATGGACTTGGAAAAGGTTCACATGTAACCGCAGAGGGAATCTACACTTCTGGAACCAAAAATAGAATTGTAGATACCGAAAACTACGGTCAGCGTCTCCAGTATTGCTATGAGATGCCAAGCCCGTTCTTCGGAGACATCGGAAAAGCGGAAACGGACGAAAACGGCCTGTGCTACGTTCAGATTGACGATATTTTCGGCGAAACAGTGCTGAGAAATGACAAGTATAACGTGTTCTTGCAGAAAGAGGGATGCGGCGACCTGTGGATCGAGGAAAAAACGGCAGACTACTTTTTGGTCAAAGGAACACCAAATCTTAGCTTTTCATGGGAACTGAAAGCTAAACAGGCAGATTACACGCTAGAAAGACTGGAAAAGAACGAAGCTCCATATGAAAAAGAGCCGGAATTGGACTACAGCGAAATCGGCTATCAGACGTATATTGATTATGTAGAATCGAAAATTATAGCATGAAAGGAGAAACAATGAAAGTCTTAACAAGTTTTACGAAATTAGTAACCGGAGAGGGCATCCGGATCGCTTACACCTATTCAGAGGTGGACGATTCCGGCGACCTTATCAGTCAGAATAACCGCGGCAATTTTGTCGCGGTTAACCCGGAATTGAAAAAGCATATCGCCGCAATTGATGAATATATTGAAAATAATCATCTCAATAAGGAGGAAAACTAATATGGCAAAATTCACAGATTACACCGAAAAAACAGAACCGGTAGACACTGACCTTGCTCTTATCTACGACACCCCAGCCAAAGTGAATAAAAAGTTTACTTTCGGAAATCTGTGGAAATGGATTGCTAAGAAAATCGTGTCTGAGGGTATCTCTCAGCTCGATACGACTAATAAGACAATCCCGGGCGCCATTAACGAATTAAATAGTAAAACACTAAAACATAGAGAAGATATAACAGGAACAACAACATTAGAAGAATATTGCGCTGACAAATCAAAATTGCCAGGTCAGTACAGGGTTAATGGAGCAATTATATCCGGGATATCAAATACGGAAAAATTATATGGAGCTTTAATATTGTTCTCTGCATTTGATCTTCAAATATTAATTGTCGGGGGAGGTCAAATATATGCACGAGATTATACTGGGAGTCCTAAAGCATGGACAAAATGGAGTAAGTATACACGCACGCTGTTTTCATAGACTGCGGATTTAATTTATTAAAAATCTTGCTTAAATCTTGCTTTTTTGAAAAAAGACTTCCTATTTTCAAACAACGTGGTATAATGTAAGCACAACAAAAAAAGGAACCGGGCTATCCGACCAAAGACACACCCGGTTCCAAACTGCACCACAAAGGGTACGTGTATTATTATATCACAATACCCTCCCTTTGTGAACCACAAAAGGAGGTTTTTTTATGGCAGATTTTGCGACCGAGTTTATTACAAAGTTGAACGGCAAGCTCACACCTGAGCAGATGAAAGTTGTGCTTAACGAATTGGAGATCTTTTCGGACGATTACAATATTGAAAAGAAGTGCAGGGATGTAGCGGTTCCGGATGATCTCTTACCAGCGTGCTATAAGGTCTACATGGTATCGAAAAAGATTGAGGGCATGAGTCCGCAGTCGCTTATAACTTACAAATGTTATCTTGAACAGTTTTTGTACGCCGTCGGCAAGCCAGTTGAGAAAATCACGGCAAACGATATCCGCTTATATTTGTACGGGCTGGTTGGGAAGAACTCGGATCATACCATTGACACTAAGCGCATCGTTATCAATACGTTTCTTGACTGGTGTTGTCTGGAATATTACATTCCGGAGAACCCATGTGCGAAAATCCACGCCATTAAGTACGAGGAGAAGCCGCGAGAGCCACTTGATGGCATCGAGATGGAAATGGTACGGGATGCGTGCGTTGATCTTCGAGAAAGAGCAATGATCGAGTTTTTCTACAGTACCGGATGCCGTGTTTCGGAAATGGCGATCCTCAAAAAAGAAGATATTGATTTCTCCACGAAAGAAGTCAGATTGTTCGGAAAATGCCGCAAACACCGAGTTTCTTATCTTAACGCCCGCGCAGAATACACTCTGCAGAAGTATTGGGCTACCAGAAAAGACGATACAGATGCCGTTTTCTGTACAATACGTAAGCCTTACCATGCTCTGCAAAAGCAAGCTGTAGAGCAGGTCATCCACAACATCGGCGTGCGATCCGGCATCGGGAGACCGCTATTTCCTCATCTGATCCGGCACACCACAGCTACAAATGCGATAGACCACGGCATGGACGTGACAGATCTGCAGAAACTCCTCGGTCATACGCGGATCAGTACCACGATGATCTACGCAAAAGTAACGCAGGAAAACGTAAGATACAGCCATCACCGATACGTAGTCTAACAAGCCTACAAAGAGCCGTGAGAAAAAGAGTACAATGTTCCTAAGAATCCAAATTTGGGGAAAAGGAGCATCGACAAATGAGAATTGACAGATCATTAATCAGTAACACGAACACTTACAGTGAGAACGATCCTAAATGTATCGTAGTCCACAACACGGATAACTTCGCCGCCGGAGCAGACGCGCTGGCACACGCACGAGCGCAGTATAACGGCAATTTTCAGAATATGTCCGCCCATTATTACGTGGATGATGGTGACACCGCCTATCAGGCGGCACCGCACAGCCGTGGGTGTTGGCACGTCGGGGTTAATTACGGCGGTAATAACCTGTTTGGACGCTACGGCAACCGTAGCAGCATCGGCGTTGAGATGTGCGTGCAGGCGGGATATAATTACGAAAAAGCGTTTCAGAACACGGTAGCGGTCGTCAAAGAGATCATGCGGGAGACTGGCATTCCGGCAAGTCGCGTATACCGCCACTACGATATCTGTAGCAAGCACTGCCCGAGCCAGATCATCGAGAGAGGGGATTGGGAGCGGTTTAAGAGCCTGATCAGTGACGCGGCATCGGTCGAACAGCCAGAAAGCGGAAAGTATGAGCCTGGTATTTACAAGGTCAATACCGACCTTAATATTAGAGAGCAGCCGAACGCAGACAGCCGACGAGTTGGAACGATCAAAGACCGCGGCAGCTACACGGTGACAGAAATTCAGAATGGAAGCTGGGGACGGCTGCTCTCCGGTGCTGGCTGGATTAACTGCCATACTAAGTATTGCACTTACGGCGGAGCAGCTCCGAAAGAAGAATCGACCGTAAAAGCGATTTCGGTTGATGGAGTATGGGGACCGGAGCTGACCAAACGCTTGCAGGAGATTTTTAAAACCGGAGTAGACGGCGTGATCAGTGACCAGCCTATGAGCAATAAAAAATACTGTGCTGGCATCGCGGCGGCCGAATGGTCTGGCAAGCTGTCCGGCGGATCCGATCTGATCAGGGCCATGCAGAGATGGGCAGGAGTGACCGCAGACGGATACCTCGGACCGCAGACCATCCGCGCGCTCCAGAAAAAACTCGGCACACCGGTAGACGGCGTGATCAGCTACCCGTCAGCGATGGTACGCGCTCTGCAGGAATGGTGCAATCGGCAGTAAAAAAATATAAAAGATATCAAGAGGCGTGGGGATTTTCCCTACGCCTTTTTTTATTGCCATTTTTTAAGGTAAAATTAAAATAAATATATTACGTAAAATGTATTGACATATTGCGCAATATGTGATATATTATAACCATAGAAACGAAATAATAATTGATGAAAGAAATATTTACTCGGAAGATTGGAAGAGGTGATAATAAAATGGTAAAATTAAAAGTTGGTAGAAATATAATTGAACTTGATGAAAAAGATCTAATTTTAGATAACGGAGCTTGTTATCAAATTGTTACTAAAAAAGTTGGAGGATTTGATTGGTATTATCCGATAATGAGTAAAAAATTGTTTCATGATTTAAGAAAACTTGAATTAATTTTCACAAGTGAAGAATTAAAAAAAGATGCTATAAAGAAATATGGTACATCGGTAATAATGGAAATTTAACATTGAAAGAATGCAAAAACTTGGATATTAAATCGATGTAAAGGCGGTAATTATGAGAGAAACAAAAGAATTTAATCAAATTGAATACATCAACAATTACATAAAGAAGAAATACGATCGGATAAATTTGGTTGTACCGGCGGGAAGCAAACAAGTTATTAAAAGTAGGGCTGCACAAAAAGGAAAAAGTGTCAATCAGTATATAAATGAACTGATCGACAATGACTTAAAAAATAGTAAAGAGAAAAAAGGAGATAAGAAAATGAAAAAATTTGAAATCGTAAAAACAACAGCAGAAATCAGCTGGAAAGAAAGGGATGAAATCAAGGAAGGATGCACGATGTACGATGTGGATCCGGAAAAAATTGCTTCATTCGGAACCAAAGAGGAAGCCGAAAAGGAATTGAAAAAATACAAAACGGATGTTTGCGCATCCGGAAGCCTCTTCACGGTCGAAGAGTTTTCGATCCAGGAAAACGAATATGACGAAGACGGCGAGTGGATCGGAGGCGGAGATATTTGGAAGTTTACTCCAATGGAAATTTTCGTGGTCGACAAAGAAACGCGGAAAACGATCGCAAAAGTCAAAACTTACGAAGAGGCGGAGGAGGCCGCAGAAGAGTATGAGGGCGATGCAGGCGCCGATATCGCGTTTTGCGAATAAAAAAAGAGTCGTGTCAAAATGGCACGGCTTTTTTATTTGCAAAAAATGCACATTATACGTAAAATATATTGACATTATACGTATAATGTGCTAATATATAATCACAGAAAGGAAATAAACAAATCAGAAAGGTGGTAGCAAAAATGGAAGAAAAAGTGGTAATAATGAATAGTTCGGAAGCAAAGAATTTAAATGAAAATGAATATTTCACTGCATATTTTAATGAATGGGATGAAAGCGGAAGAGAATGTAAAGCAAGTTGGGCAGTATCTGTAAAAAAAGGATATGGAAAAGTGTTCACAATCGAACTTGCAAATAAATTTCTTTCGATGGCCAACGAAGGATACAAAAAAATGTTTGGCAAAGATGTCAATTTTAATGATGTAAAATATGATATGACAGATTATTACGAGGATCTTGATGGGTGGACGAGATACACCGGAAAAAAGAAAATTGGAAGATACAACAAAAGAAAAAATATTTTGAGGATTTTTGTCGATGATCTGCCTGTGTACGAGAACAATAACGGAAGAATTTGTAGAGATGCAACAGCACTTGCGGATTCGCTGATGCACTAATGGGAGGAAAAAGCATGTCCAAAGAAGTTTACAGAAGTTTTGAAGGAAAACTGGATGTTGATTGTCGAGATGGATACATTATTTTGGAGTTAAAAGATTTTTGGGAGATTAGATTTTTGACTGTTGATGGTTCTGATGATATGGTAAGAATAAGGAAAGAATTTCTTTCCGAAAATGATTTTTCGAATGAAGATAAAATAAATGATCTTTATGTAAGCATTTATTTTAATTGGGGTGATTTTGGACAGTGTTGGTTTAATGGAAAATGGTATGGTTATGATACAATTTGTAAAATCCAAAGAAAAAACAAAGATGATAACTGGCAGAGATATATTTGATGAAAGAGAAAAAACAATAAAATTTTGAAAGGAGAAAACATGAATAAAGAATTTAATCAGACTGAATATGTGAATGAATTTATCAGAAAAAAATATGATCGCATAAATTTGCTGATTCCGGCAGGAAATAAAGAAATTATTAAAAGGAAGGCAGCACAAAAAGGAAAAAGTGTCAATCAGTATATAAACGAATTGATTGATACTGATTTAAATACAAATATTGACTTTTGACACCTTTGAAAGAAGTGTAGGATTAAAATGACCAAAAATGTTAAAAAATGTATTATTTGTGGAAAGGAATTTTGTTGCAAACCATCTCGTAATGTTGTGACATGCTCAAGGGAGTGCAGGCTGATACATTTAAGCCAGGTACACAAGGGAGCGAAACGCTCTGAGGATGCTAAACGGAAAATGTCAGAAGCAAGGCGGAAAAATCCTCAAAGCGCGGAAATACAAAGAAAAGCAACGGAAGCAGCAAAGAAAAGTCCAAAATCTGGAAGGTTTGAAACGAATAGGGCGGCAATAGACTGGCATTTAGTAAGTCCAGAAGGAGAACATTTTTATATCCATTCTTTATCTTTTTGGCTCAGAGAAAATTGTGATAAATTTGGAGTAGAACCCGATTCGAAAGAATTTTTTAATGTGATTGCTGGGCTGAACAGAGCCAAAAGGTCAATGCTGGGAAAAATCAAAGGAGAAAATCGTCCATGTTTAACTTATAAAGGATGGCGTGTGTTACCAACAGAATATGATGAGCGTTTGAAAGCAACAAAAAAATGAAAGAAAAACCGTGTCAAAAATTGACGCGGTTTTTTATTTGACAGGATAGACACAATGTGCTAAGATCTGAATGTGTCATTTTTGTGTCATGGGCTTTCGCAAAAGTGGCGTATTTGCGGGCATCTTAGGAGGTAAGGAAACTTGACTTTTAATCAAGTTGTCCGGGGTTCGAATCCCCGATGCTTCACTAATTAAAAAGGCTGGAAACCCTAGTAAAATCAAGGGTTTTCAGCCTTTTTGCGTTGTCGAAATGAAATTATTGAAAAATCAAAGTAAGGGATTGTAAGGGTATGTAAAGGAATGTAAATGTGTCATTTTCGTGTCACATCGGATCACATGGAAAGAGCAGCTTCCACCGCTCCGGCAGTGTCCTCTTTTTCCAGCATGATATGATTATAAATCCTCAAAACCATTGCTTCGTCATCCCCCAGGAGAGACGCAATATTCTTGATCGAGATACGCGGGATCTGGTAGCAGAGCGACGTACAATAGTTGTGGCGGAAAATATGGGCTGTGAGTCCGCAGACGGGCTTTTCAGCGACTCTATTCATTTCCTTTATGATTCTTTCCCACTTCCGGCGGTAAGAGGATTTAGACACCATTTTGCCGCCCTGCATGGAAAACAGAAGTGTTCCCTTGATGCAGAACCGCACGTAGCTTTCCAGCGACGTATAGAGCTGCGGCGGAATTGGAACCTGCCGGAATCCGTTCTTCGATTTCGGTTCTTTGATGCTCGGTTTCCCTGCATCATCAAATTCAACGGCCTTGTTCACGTTGATGACCTTTTCGGAAAAATCAATATCAAACCGTGTGAGAGCAAGAACTTCTCCACATCGTAGCCCCGTGCAGTATAAGATATCCACAAAAATCCGATCAGATGGGGATAACTCTGCTTTCACCATGGCGTTTTTTTCGTTTTCGGTTAACGGTCGTTTCTCATCCGCCTTGTAGTCGATCGGCTTCATCACGTCCTTGAGATCCTCCAGCAGGTTGGCGGGATATAATCGGTCATGCACCGCGGCCTTCATGATCTGCGAGAATGTAAGCTGTATCTGCTGCTGGATGCGTTTCTTTCCGGCCGCGTCGTTAAGGACTGTCTGGTAGTGGATCGGCAGGACATCGCAGAGCCGCACGCCGTCCATCTGCCGCAGATGCTTTTCAATGATATTCTGGTACATCCTCTTCGTGTTGTTCGTTGCTTCGGCTTTGTAGACTGTCAGCCACCGCCCGGCGTAGTCCAGAAACAGGATGTTTTTATCTCGGACGGCTTCAAGGTTCTTAATTTTGTCGTTGTAGGCTGCCACCTTTGCTTCCAGATCCTTACTGCTTTTCTTCGACCGGATCGTAATATAGTGCTTTTTCCCATCAACATAACTTCCATCCCACACACGGGCTTGAAAATACCCGTTCTTTTGCTTTGTATACTTCGCCTTTGCCATCTATAGGCTCCTTTCGTTTAGTGGCTGGAAAAGCCACAGAGACGGCGCAAAATGGGTGCAAAAAAGCGGCCGCAAACAGACGGGAAAAAATAGTCGAAAAAAATCGAAAATTTTCCCGTTCCACTTGCGAAGCCGCCGGAAGTGTGATAACATAATCATGTTCATTAGATTATTCCTTCCGGGGAGTAACCTCTTATGAAAGGCCTAACAGATTGCGCCACAGTCTGTTAGGCCATTTTTTATTATCTATACATAATACGGATTCGGTTTTCCTAGAATCGTAAACAGGTCGATAATCCAGCCGATTCCAAAAATCCCCAGGGTACAGAGGTACAGGATACCCATTCCGAATTTTCCTTCGTAGAATTTGTGTCCGCATAAAGTAAAAAGGCACAGGAAGAAAGCAACCCATTTATTTTTTGGTTTTCCTGTGACGTATACTCCTTGGCTTGCACTCGCCGCTGCCGCTGCTGATGAAGAAGCAGAAGAGGATGCGCTGCTACTGTTGTTGTTATTAATAATAACGTTCTTCTGATCTGTTTTAAGATCCTCAACCTGCTTTCCACACTTCGGACACACGACACAATCCGCGTCAATAACCTGTCCGCAATGTTTGCAATATTTTGTCTCTGCCATATTGATTCCCCCTATCTGCGCAGAACCGTGATAACCACGCCAAATATAACCCATTCCCTCATCTCGTCCGGGTTGTTGTGATCTATGGTTATGATATCCCCATACCCGTTTATCGGCTCCATTCTGCACGGTTCCGACTGGATAAATTTACGGATGTACGCCCGCCCGTTCTTTTTATTGACCAGGACGAATGTATCACCGTCCCTGGGCGGCCGCTTCGAGATTCCGATGATGTCGCCCTTGATATATACGGGATGTAAGTGGTTCGATGTTATCCGGATGCCACAGTGCAGCCGCTCTCCGTATTTCTTGATATATTCCGGGCAATACACATGCTCTTCATGTGCGGAATCCAGAACCATCCCATCTTCCATGTTTCCTGTCAGAAGCAGGACATCCAACATGTTCGCAGGGTCTTCTTCTTTGGCTTTCATCTCAAGCTCGAATTCTATTTTGGCGGTTATGTAGGCTTTCTGCCGATCTGTTAATTTGCGGAATTTATTCAGCACTTCAATCTCGATACTGCGTTGGCCGAACATCTCGTATAAGAATCTTCCTGTCAGCTCATAGAGTTTCGGCGCAAGCATGATACTGAACGTGTCCACGCGGCGGGAAATGATGTTCCGGTAAGAAGATGCCGAAATTCCCAGCTTTTTCGCGAAATCACATTGAGTATACCCGAGCTTTATGCGCTCTTTTTCCAGATTTTCCGCAAACGTGTCTAACATCTCTTTCTTTGTAGTCACCTTAAATTCCCCCTTTGTATCAAGATTCTGACGAAAATTATCAAGCAAAAGAGCAAGCACACATGAAATTACGTCAACATCTTGTGCGGTATCCGGTGTAATATAAGTATAAAGATGTTATACAGAAAATTTTATCATATTTTTAAAAACTGTCAATAAGGGGGGAGAAAAAAGTTGAAAAATTAGAGATTCTGTATATCGAAATAGGCAGATACGTGGCGCACGGTTGACATTTTCGAACAAATGTTCTATGATCGTGGTATCACTATTTTGATTGAGACTGTCAGGGAGGTACATAATCATGAGAGATGAACAACCGGAAGTTGAAAGTTTCTATAAAAATCAAATTTGTAAGTTGGTGAACGAATGTACCAATTTGCATTGGTTAAAAACCATTTATACGTACGTGAAAAGATTGTTGAGTTAAAAAAAGAAAGTCTAGGGTTTGCGCATTGCCCTAGACTTTCTTTTTTATTCTGTTTCGTTAATCAAATTCAGCAAAGACTCAAGATTTTCCCAACCTTTTTCGTCCAATCGTGCGAGTGCGGTAATCAAACGTTTCTTGAAACTCCCATCATCACACAGCTGAACATCTGCAAACATTTCTGCAAGCTCCATATCTTTTGTTTTCTGAATGTAAGCCTGCCCGGTTCCTTCTTTTAACCATACCATGTTTACGTCAAATGTTCGCGCAATTGCCATCATGACGGCTTCGGACGGTTTTCTAAGCCCTGTTTCGTAATTGGTAATGGTGTTACCTCTTACGCCGATTCTTGCGCCGAAATCTGTTTGGGTTAGATGCTGATCGTCTCTTATCTTTTTGATACGATCTTTGATCTCCGACATCCGTATCACCTCCTTACATGAGTAAGAATAGCATAAAAAACTCACAAAGTCAAGAAAAGCATTGACAAATACTCACGATGTGATATAATGAACTCACAAAGCAACGAAAGGAGGTTGACGGCATGAGTGATCGAGAAAAGACAATCGCGGAGCAGTTAAAAAAAGCGCTGCCGAATATGTCAGAGTTTAACCGCGGCTACATGATGTGCTTGATCGAAACAAATGCGGTTCTTCCAGAATCCGCGCGAAAGACGATCAAAGAAGAAGCCGATAAAGCCCGGTTACAGAAAACATAAGGAGCGGAAAAGAAGTGAATAGAGATGTAGAAGATCCATGCTTCGATGAATCCGGCGAGTACGAATTTGACGAAGACGACCTGCGGCGTATCGAAGCATGGGAGAAAATCGTTAAGTGTACGAGAAGGGCGCACATTGGCTCACTGGTTATGCTTGCGGCATCACTCGTATCACTGGTTGTTCAGATCATCAATCTTTTTTAGTTTCTCTACAGTGTCATCAAGGTGACGAATGGAACGGGAAATGCTTTCGAGCTGAGTGACTATACCGAGTTTAGGTTTTTTGGTTTCGTCAAGTTGCTCTTGAGCAATTCGGTTTGCAACGTTGGTTTGACGCGCCGCGAATATGGCGCTTGTGACACTGACAGCAACTGATACAAGATTGATAACATTCGAAATATTCAATTATTTCACCTCCTCATAAAGAGGATAACACACGAAAGGTGTAAAGACTATGGGAATCTTGAAAACGTTACTTTCGTTGCCACATCTGGCGGACGATCTGGAAAGTGAAGAGTATGCAAGTGCAAAGCTGTTCGGAAAAATCGCAGATCTGGAAAAGAAAATCGAAAAACTGGAAGCCGGAGAGCCGCGGCCGATCACCAAAGAAGAACTTGAAAAAGTCGCTGCGGCAGATGAACTTTACCGACGCATCCGGCATTGGAACGAGAAATATTAAATAGCAAAAACGCAAACAGGGTCATTGCAATTTGCTTAGTAACGTTATCATAACGTTACGCTAACAGGGACGTAGCGTAACAGTAACGCCCCTAGAATAAGAATAAGAAAGAGAATAAGAAGAAGATATAAAACATATTGAGCATCGCAAGCGCTGCTCGGTAAGCAAAATAGCTTTTTCTTGACCACAGAAAGAAGGTGGAAGCATGAACGAAATGATTATCACGAATGCAGAGTTCGGGAGTATTCGAATCGAGATGCGAAACGGAGAACCGTGGTTCGTTGGCTCCAGTATCGCAAAGGTCTTGAAGTACCAGAACCAGCAGAAAGCCATTCGGGACCACGTAGACGCCGAGGACAAGCTGACCGAACAAATCGTTCTGGCAGGTCAGCGACGGGAAGTGACGCTGATTAACGAATCCGGGCTGTATAGCTTGATTCTCTCGAGCAAGATGGAAGAAGCAAAGAGATTCAAGCACTGGATAACGTCGGAGGTTCTACCGGCGATCCGGAAAACCGGTGGGTATCAGCAGACAGCACCGCAGGGAAAGGAACTTCTGGCTCTGGCAGTCCTCGAAGCGCAGAAAACCATTGAGGAGCAGAACCGAGCCATTGAGCGGATGCGTACGAAAGAGATTTTCGCGGACGCAGTGAGCGCAAGCAAAACGTCAATTCTGATCGGAGACCTTGCAAAGCTGATTAAGCAGAACGGGGTTGACATCGGCGAGAAGCGGCTCTTCCAGTGGATGCGGGAAAACGGTTATCTGATCCGGAAGGACGGAGCCAGCTACAACATGCCGACGCAGAAGAGCATGGATCTCGGCGTTATGGAGATCAAGGAGTCCACGATCACCCAGCCGAACGGAAATGTTCGGATCAGCCGCACCCCGAAAGTAACGGGGAAAGGGCAGAGATATTTCGTCAACAAAATTTTATCCGCAATGGCATAGCAGAGATGGCGATGCTAAGGAAAAGCGCAGCGGAGAATTGAAATGCGAGGTCAAGGAAAAACGTTGAGTAGAAGGGCTATGGAATAGTGATGCACCGTCATGAGCTGAAAAGCAAAGGAATAGCCATGAAAGACTGGGCAACGAAAAGCCATGGAATGGCGCCGAGCAGTAGAGCTGAGCGAGGGCATGGTACAGCGAGCCAACGAACCGGAATGCTACGGAAAGGAATCGCAGGTCGGAGCAAAGGAATAGCACTGGAAGCCAGGATGAGCAACGGCATAATAAGGCAATTCATAGATGCGAGCGGACAAGCAAAGGAAATGAAGTGCGGCGGATTGATACGCAGGTGCGCAGCGAAGAGGGCAGAGCGCCGAAATCAAAAAATAAAAACGAAAAGGAGAAAGCAACATGCAGGAAATCAAAGTAAGATTAACATTCACGGAGGAAATTCTTGGAACAGCGGCTGCAGATAAGGAGATCCACAAGACCTATATTGCGTCTCTGGCACCGAATGCGCCGAGCAAGAAGGAAGAGGTCGAAGCAGTCGGCGTGGAAGAGACGATTGAGAAAGCAATGACCGTTTTCCCGAGAAACAAAGATGGCGTGCCGATCTATTGGGACTACCAGATTAAGGGATTTTTCAAAGATGCGGCCGGAATGCTGCGTAAGGTTCCGAACACGAAAAGCTCGAAAATTAAGGCGTACAAGAAAGAGATTGACGGGCTGATTTTCGTGAAAGAGCGTCAGATCCCGATTCACTTTGACGGAGAGATCGGAAACTGCGAGCGTCCGCTGAGAGGACAGACACCGCAGGGCGAGCGCGTGGCGTTAGCCAACAGCGAGAGCATCCCGGCGGGGGCGTGGATCGAATTCACGGTGCAGTGCTTGACTGATGGATTGGCGGGAGCCGTGACAGAGTGGCTTGATTACGGAATGCTCAGAGGTCTTGGACAGTGGCGAAACTCAGGGAAAGGCCGCTACCTGTGGGACTGGCTGGACGAAAAAGGGAACGTAATCGGTGGAAATTACAGAGCTAAGGAGAAACATGGAAGAGACGAAACAGGAGAAGTTTGCGGTTGATGTTATCCACGAAGCCAGAAAGCGGGCGACGTTTTGGTTTAGCGCTTGGCTGGTGACTTTCGGAGCATTGGCGGCGGTAGTGGCGACCGTGTTAGTGATGTAAGGAGGTTCCCCGGATGGAAGAAATTACGAAAGTAGAAGCGGAAAAGATGCTTTTCATGTTTCTGGGACGAGAGGTCAGGATCAGAGAGAAAACAGAAGAAAACCGGATCCGATATCCGGCGCGGTATATGCGGAAATCGGAGCTTCTCAAGTTGAAAAACCCGTTATTGGGCGAAGCGGTACTTGAACGCGCCGAGAAATACGCACCGGCGGGGGTTGTGAGGAAAATCAACCCGATGAAGAGAAACAGCCCGCTTGTGTTCGACACAGTGGAGCTGGAGAAATGGAGGGCGAAGCATTGAAGAAAAAAATTGTAGCAGCAGAAGTGATTCTGTGGGTTACGGCACTCGTGGCTATCAGCAATATCAATTGGGGCGGGTTCTTCTGGTGCTTTTCACTGATGATTCTTGGATTCTTTGCTTTTCTGGCGGTTGACGCGGAGGAGAAGCGAAAGAGAACAGAAGCGGAAAAGGCAAAAAAGAAGAAAGACAGAGTGTTCCAGATGTGGTTGAAAATGTAAAATGCCCTCCGGTGAGACGAAGGGCATCCGTAAAAAGACAACATCATCATAGCACATGAAAGGAGAAAAGGCAATGGGAATGAAAGGTTTTAAGGGATTCGAGAAAGATTTTTCCTGCAAAGGGAAACAGTACGAGGAAAACACGACATATGAGGAGCACGGTGTGGGATGTTGCCACAAAGGAGTTATGCACTTTTGCGAGGACCCGTGGGAGGTTCTGAACCATTACGACCTCGTGGATGACAACGGAAATTTTTCTGAATTTGCGGAAGTGGAAGCATTGGGGCAGGTATGGAATGACGGAGAAAAGCGGGCAACAAATAAAATTCACATCGGCGCAAAACTCGGACTTAAAGGTTTTTTGAAAGCGTGCATTGATTTCACGCTTGAAAAAACGAAATATGAGTCAAATGGAACGAATCTGTCCGGTGACTACGCGCAGATCGGCTCGTCCGGTAACTCCGCGAAGATCGGCTCGTCCGGTAACTACGCGAAGATCGGCTCGTCCGGTTACTCCGCGCAGATCGGCTCGTCCGGTAACTCCGCGCAGATCGGCTCGTCCGGTAACTCCGCGAAGATCGGCTCGTCCGGTTACTCCGCGAAGATCGGCTCGTCCGGTAACTCCGCGAAGATCGGCTCGTCCGGTTACTCCGCGAA
>OFML01000289.1_pt1 | contig 47357 bp, 37 predicted proteins | sample 1541831 | NCBI WGS metagenome assembly OFML01 (sample SAMN04209237, study PRJEB22552) | human gut metagenome | biome: gut; material: feces | host: Homo sapiens | place: USA: Oklahoma | reverse complement strand
ATGGGCCCTTATAGGGCCTGGTCAAACCTCCGGCTTAGCCGGAGGTTTTGATTTTACGTTTCATTTTCACGGGGAAACGCCGGGTGCGTACCACTCAGAATCTGTCGGGTCATTTCTCGGGTGCGTGCTGCATACGCCGGATAGCTTTTCTCAAGGCGCTCCACGTGTACAGCCACCTTTTCCGCATCCCCCATCGCCGCATACAGAATAGCGGCCGCTGCATCTGCCCCAGGCTGCAAGGTGTACCTTTGTGCCTCTTTCCAGGCGGCCTCCGCAGCAGGATATTGGTGGAGCATGGTAAGGCAGGAGGTCAAATTGGTGTATGCGGAACCGAGCATGCGCTCATCCCTATCCTGATCCGGCATCTCCAGCAGGCAATCCACGGCGGTCTCATAATACCCCTTTGCCTCTTTGAATCGGGCGGACGCATGTGCGGCTTTTGCCAGCTTCAGATAAGGCAGATAAAACCGGTGGCCAATTTCTCCGGCTCTCTGGTACCATTGCAGCATTTGCTCCCGTGCACCGGCCATTTCAAAACAAAGCCCTGTAAAAAATGCCCAGGCCGCTCTGTCCTCGTCATAGGCGCAGAAAGGAGCCAGCTTTTTCAGAAGCTCCATCCCTTGCTTCACTTCCCGCCTGCTGATGTGATTCAGTGCGTCAATTAAGAGAATGCGCGCCTCCTGATTCTCTTCAAACGCCGGCTCCAGGATCGGGTCGAATGCCTGCCGGTGCGCCTCCCAGCTCTGCCATAGGGCAAACGCAGCACCTTCAAAATCCGTAGACATACCCATACACCATCCCTTTTTTGCGCTGCCAAAAGCTTCTATGCTCTGTGACACATGCGGATATTTGATTTGTGCCATTTATCAGCGCTGATACTCAAATTCCAGGTTGTACATGGACACAATGTCGCCGTCCTGGATGCCCATGCGCTCCAGCTGGTCAAACAGGCCGGACTGGCGCAGCATTTTGTCGAAATACATGCGGCTCTCGTAGTCGGAGAAGTTGATGTTGGCCATAAGGCGCTGAAGCCACGGGCCCTCCACCAGCCAGGTGTTGTCCTCCTGCTGGATGCTGAGAGGCTCGGAGGTGTCGATCTGAGGCGGCCGGGGCACATACTCCGGCTCGTACACCGCCACCGGCGGCAGCTCCGCCAGGCGGGCGGCGATCGCCTGCACCAGCTCACGGGTACCCTGGTGGGTGGCGGCGGACATAGCCATGAACGCATAGCCCGCCTCCTCCACATGGGCCCGGAAATCGTCCAGCTGGGCAGGGTCTGCCAGCAGGTCCGTCTTGTTGGCCACCACGATCTGAGGCCGTGTGGCCAGTTCGGGGCTGTACTGCCGCAGCTCCTCATTGATGGCATTGAAATCAGCGATGGGGTCCCGGCCTTCGCTGCCGGACACATCCACCAAATGCACCAGCAGACGGCAGCGGTCGATATGCCGCAGGAAATCGTGGCCCAGGCCTGCGCCCTCGCTGGCGCCCTCAATGATGCCGGGGATATCCGCCATGACAAAGGACACGCCCTCGTCCACATACACCACGCCCAGGTTGGGATACAGGGTGGTAAAGTGGTAGTTGGCGATTTTGGGATGGGCCTTGGATACCACACTCAGAAGGGTGCTCTTTCCCACGTTGGGGAAGCCCACCAGTCCCACGTCCGCCAGCAGCTTCAGCTCCAGCACCACGTCGTGGCTCTCGCCGGGAAGGCCTGCCTTGGCAAAGCGGGGTACCTGGCGGGTAGGGGTGGCGAAGTGCTGGTTGCCCCAGCCGCCCCGACCGCCCCTGCACAGGACAAAGGGCTCGCTGTCGGACATGTCCTTGATGATCTCGCCGGTCTCTGCGTCCCGGATCAGGGTGCCCCGGGGAACACGGATGGTCAGGCTCTGGCCATCCTTGCCGCTTTTGCGGCCTCCCTGGCCGTCCACGCCGTTGCCGGCCACATATTTGCGCTTATAGCGGAAGTCCATCAGCGTGGACATGTTGTCGTCCACCCGGACGATGATGCTGCCGCCGTCGCCGCCGTCGCCGCCGTCAGGACCGCCTGCGGCAATATACTTTTCCCGGTGGAAGGCCACTGCACCATTGCCGCCGTTACCGGCCCGGACGGTAATACGGGCCTTATCAATAAATCCGTTTGCCATATCGTTACCTCATTTGCAAAAATACGCTTTATTTTATCCATTTTACAGGAAAACAGCCGCCGCGTCAAGATAAAGCTCATACCGTGCTCCTGTACCAGCGCAAGGTGAATAATGCGCCGCCGGGACAGGCATTATCGGCGCGGATGGTGCCGTTCTGGGCCGAAAGCACCATCCGGGCCAGGGCCAGGCCAATGCCCACGCTGGCCGGAGCTGCATCCTTCCCCCGATAGAATCGCTCAAACAGCCGGGGCAAATCCTCTGCCCGGAAGCCCGGCCCGTCATCCTGAACGGTGATCTCCGTAAACAGCGCTGTCTCCCGGGCGGATACCCGGATGTAGGATGCCGCGTGCTCCATACAGTTTTTCAGCACGTTTCCCAGGGCCTCGGCGCTCCAGGCGGCGTCGCCGGTGAAGCACTCCTCTCCTGCCGCCGTTTCCAGGGTAATGCCCCGCAGCTCCATAGGAACCGCCAGAGGCTGGACCGCCCGCCGGATGATGTCCGCCGCCCGGCAGGACTCCTCCCGGAACGACACTGCTCCCGCGTCAATGCGGGACATTTTCAAAAGCGTCTCCACCAGCCACTCCATGCGGGTCACCAGCCGCCGCAGCTCCTGCAGAAGTGCCCGGCGCTCCTGTTCCGGCAGCCCCTCCCGTCCCAGCATGGACAGCGTCAGGTTGATGGCTGTCAAAGGCGTCCGCAGCTGGTGGGAGATGTCCGCCATGGCATCCGCCAGCTGCATGCGTTCCCGATGCTGGCTGTCCGCCGCCTGCCGCAGCCGGACAGTCATTTTCCGGATCTCGCTGGACAGGATGGCAAGCTCTCCCTCGTCGCAGGCGGCGATGGCCTGGCTGTCCAATCCATGGAGTACCCGGTCGATGTCCTGACTCATGTCCGCCAGCGCCCGGTACCGCCGCCGGGCGGATACCAGATACACCGCCGCAGACGCCGCCCCGGACACCAGCAGCAGCCCGGCGCAGCAAGGGCCCGCCATAGCCCAGCCCACAGCGCAAAGAGCCGCCGTGATCCCCGTCAGGAGCAGCAGCTCCCGCCGTACCTCCCGATTCCGCAGCAGTCTCATAGCTCCACCCGATATCCCAGACCCCGGACGGTGCGGATGATCTGCGGCGCGGTGGGGTCCGTCTCGATCTTCTCCCGCAGACGCTTGATATATACCGTCAGGGTGTTGTCATTGACAAAATCCCCGGCCACGTCCCAGATCTCCTCCAGCAGGCGGCTGCGGGACAGGACCTTTCCCCGGTTGTTGACGAATACCAGCAGCAGCCGGTATTCCAGGGCCGTCAGATATACGTCCGCCCCGTTTTTCGTCACCTGGCCCCGCTCGATGTCCGCCTGGACATCGCCCAGGGTCACCACTGCCTTGTCCCTGCCGCACCGGCGCAGGACGCTGCGGATCCGGGACACCAGCTCCCGGGGCCGGAAGGGCTTGGCCACATAGTCGTCGGCCCCCATGTCAAAGCCGGATACTACGGTGCTCTCGTCGCTGGAGGCCGTCAGAAAGATCACCGGCAGCTGCCGGGCCCGGGCGGCGGCGCACACGCCGAAGCCGGAGCCGTCCGCCAGCTGCAAGTCCACCAGAGCCAGGTCAAACCGCTCCCGTTCCAGGGTCTCCCGGGCGGAGCGCTCCCCTGCCGCCGCCGTCACGGCGAAGCCCTCCTCCCGCAAAAAATCCGTCAGCAGACGGACAATGGCGTCGTCATCCTCCGCCAGCAGTATTCTGTGCATCTGTGCTCCCTCCTTATCGGGTCCAGTATACCAGGCCGCTTCGCTTCCGTCTGTGACAAAAATGTCACCGGCCTGCGCCGCCCTCCGCCAGCAGGCCCTGGCACAGCCGAACTTCCGCCGGCGAAAGTGTATCCGGCTTTTTGATTCAAGTATACCGCAGCCCCAACGGATTTGCAACGGGCGCCGTCCTTTTTTGACAAGCTGAAATGACAGGGGCGATTCACGCCCCTGTCATTTCTTCAGCCCGCTGCCTCCAGCATGTGCTCCAGAAGAATGCCATAGCCCTGAGTGGGATCGTTCACCAGAACATGCGTTACAGCGCCTACAAATTTACCGTTCTGGATAATGGGACTGCCGCTCATGGCTGTGTCAAGATAGGGACAACATTTTTTTGAAATATCTTTTATATGGCTTGCTCTTCAAAGCGGATTTCGGGGAATCCCACGAATCCGGAAAGCTCGTCCGAGAAATTCCACTCGATACGGATGCTTTTGTCCGGTCGAACGATAATCCTTTTAATAAGTTCCTTTGCAAGCTCCGGTGTCAGTTTTATCAGTCCCTGATACGGGGCAATCTTTTCGACAGCTAAAATTTGGTCGGTGCTCATGCGGATTTTTTCTTTCAGCAATGCCTGCTTTTGCTCCGCCATGACATACTGTGCCTTGCGTTCTTCCTCTCGTGCGGACAGCGAGTTCTTTTCCAAGGCATATTCTTCCTTCGTAATATTTCCGCAAGCGTACCGCTCGTAGAGCGCCATCTTATCCGCTTGAATACGGTCTATTTGTCTGTGTAACGATTGGCATTCACTCCGGAGTATCTGATCGCTGGATTTTGCGGAATTGCTCTCTCTTTTGATCGTTTGTACTTTCGCATCCAAAAGGCTGCACTGTGTTGCGATGGCTCGTAAAGCAATCTGCTCAAGCTGATCGTTATTTATGCGCACGCTTTTGCAATCCGTTTTTGGATTGTAACGGTGCATAGAGCACAGCCATGTTTTGTTTTTTTCCTTTCCCTTGCTTAGTCGGTTTCCGCAGCAGCCGCATATGAGCAATGAAGTGAATGGGTTATTTGACCGTGCACTTCGGCTCTTTTTTACTGATTTTATAACAGTTAAAGCCTGATCATACTGTTCACGACTGACAATCGCCTCGTGCGTATTTGGGATAACCTGCTGCAGTTCTGGCGGCACCTGCTTTACATGATCGCTGCCGACACGCACAACATGTGACTTAAACGGCACGGTATCCCCGGTGTAAATGCGATTGGATAGTATATTCCGAACCGATTCATAGCTCCACGAGGAACGAGCTTTATATTTTCCTCTGATATCGGCAAGGTATACGGATGGCGTCGGTATTGATGCTGCATTCAGCCTTTGCGCGATACCTGTTACGGTAATCCCTCCTGCGGCCCATTCAAATATCTGCCTGACTATCTGTGCAGCCGGTTTGTCAACCACAATGGTGTTTCGCACTTCACCCTTCTTATAGCCATAAGGAGCCGTTCCGTAAACAAATTCACCGCTCAGCTTTTTCAGATCAACAGCACTTTTGATTTTCCTTGAAATATCTTTGGAGTACATTTGGTTGATCAGGTTGCGTATTGCCAGTTCAAGTCCGCCGGTCGATTCTCCGAGCTCCAAACTATCAAACTGATCGTTTATGGATATAAATCGGACATTGTAAACCGGAAAAATAAATTCAAGATAATGCCCGGCTTCCAAATAGCTGCGAGCAAATCGAGAAAAATCACGCACAATAATCGTCCGCACTTTTTCGGATTCGACCAACTTTATCAGACGATTCATCCCGGGACGATTCATCGTTGTCCCGCTGTAGCCGTCATCTATGATTTCCGAAAGACGATCAACTGAGAACCCATTGCGATGCAGATACTGTTTGATACATGTGCGCTGCGACTGAATGCTGCAGCTTTCATCTATGCTGCCGTCTTCGACATCGCCGTCTTCCTTTGATAATCTCAAATACAAAATATCCATTCGCTCATCCAACCTGACGCACCTCCTCCACACAATTCCGCAGCTCGGTAATCGACTTATACGGATCACTGAAATTGAAAACAATGGTGATGCTCCGGTTGCTATGAACCTGAATCTCCTTTATAAGCAGTCTCAGGATTTCCGGCGTAAGAGCCGGCAGGGATTGATACTCCTTCATATTACCTATCCATTCCTGCGTAACAGTTATTTTTTTCTGCACTGCATTCCTTCTGGCTGCTGCCGCTTCTTCCGCATCCAAAAGCTCCTTCAACTGCTGAGAATACCTTGCCTTCATATACCCATACTCATTCCGATCAATCATTTGCTCGGTTAAATCGGTAAGAAGCCGTTCCATTCTATTCTCTACCTTTTGCCGCTTCGCAGATATGCCTTCAGCGGTTTCTGCCGCTTCTGCAAAAACCCGCTTGGTTTCTGGAGAATTCTTGATACTTGCAACAAGCTGCTCAATATCAACAGCCACCTTTGTTTGCTGATCGATCGCATTCTTGACCACAGCATAAATCTGTTCCTGCCTGACATAGTGGCTTGTACAGCGTGTGTGCCCAGAATACCGATAGGTGTTGCAATCATAAAAAATGCGGCTCGGGGTATTTGCACCAACCCGTGCGCAGCCTTTGCTGGCTGACATGAGGCTGCGACAATCCGCGCAATAAACCAATCCCCGGAACAAATCTCTGTAATCTTCTTCTGCACTATTCCGTTGAACATAATGCTTTCGCTTTTCACGTTCCTCGAAGTTTACCCTCTGAACATATTCAAATAATTTTTCAGGCACAAGCGCCGGATGTGCATTTTCAATGATTTTCCACTCATCCTCCGGACGCCGTTTTTTATCGAGGCCAACCTTGCTCCGCATTGCCTTACCGTGAACGCGGCAGCCGATATATGCTGCGTCCTGGGTGATTTTTCGCACAGTACCTGGTATCCACAATGCGTCCTTATACTTTTCCGCCATGGTCACACCACGTTCATAGCGAATTTTACCAGGGCATGGAATCCCTTCTGAATTCAATTCACGGCATATACCGTTAAAGCTGACTCTGTCAGCCCGCATTAGAAAAATCCGCAAAACAACCGGGGCTGTCTCCTCGTCGACCTGAAATGTGTTGTTTTCCGGATCTCTGATGTATCCGTATGGAATGCTGCCTGCAGACGGCAGGTATTCACCGCTGTCCATTTTGGCATGTATAGACGATCGGATTTTTTTGGAGATATCCTTGACATAGTAGTCATTCATCACCATTTTCAGCGGAAGCGTCAAGGCCGACGAGTCGGCGTTCGGTTCGGAACTATCATACCCGTCGTTCACACAAATCAGCCGCACCCCCATTTCCGGAAATATGCGTTCAACAAAATTGCTCGTCATTACAAAATGGCGTCCCAATCTGGAAATATCCTTCACAATGATGCAGTTGATCCTGCCGGATTTTATATCCTCAAACATTCTCTTGAAGTCAGGACGTTCAAAATTCATTCCCGTGCAGCCATGGTCTGAGTATGTGTCAACAAGCACAATGTCCGGCTTGTCGGCAAGAAAACGATTGCCGATTTTCTTTTGGTTGCCGATTGAGTTTTGCTCCGTGTCATCTCCATCTTCTACGGAAAGACGACCGTAAAGTCCGGCATTCCACATCTTATTTTTTGTGTCGGATATTATCAGAGCGTTATTTGCCCGACTTTTTCGCGCCATTTCAGCCCACCTCCTTCTGCTGAAGAATTTCCTTATAATACGCCAGTTCATTCCTGAAATTAAAATCAATTCGGATATGCTTATCCTCATAAACATAGATTCTATCGACAAGGGTAATGACAGCCTCTCTTGAAAGCGCTGTAATGCCCTTGAATTTTGCAATAGATGCCATCCAATCCCGAGGCGTGGTATTTGTCAGCGATTTCTCTCTGTCGGCAGATAACTGTCGGATTATATTCTCAGTTTCCTCGATCATACCGGTATATTTGTTCCGCATTTTCTCATATTCATCCCGATCGATTAAATCGTCGTTGAGGGCCTCGTATAATTTCATGCGAAAATTGCAGTACCGGTCGAGTTCGCTGTTTTTCTGGACAATCGCCAGATCCAAGCGCCTGATATGGGCATTTTCAATTTTGCTTTTTCCCATTGCATTCAGCAGCTCATCGGTGTCTAAAATGATATCAATCTGTTTGGTAATCGCACGTAAAACAGTCTGCTCTAATTTGCTCTGTTCAAAGCTATGGCTGCTGCAGCCGTTTCCTCTTTTGTTGGCTGAGCAAACATAATAACGGAATGTTTTATTCCCGCGTCTCACTGTCCTGCGCAGCATAGAGGCCTTACAATCAGCACAGAATACCATGCCGGACAGTGGATATACGATATCGTTTTGAGGCGCTGTACGGGTATCCCGTTCCAGCATACGCTGCACAATCATAAAGGTCAGAGGGTCAATAATCGGATCATGGTTATTCTCTACGACAACCCAATCCTTTTCTTCACGCATCCTCATCGTTTTGATTTTATAATTCGGCGTTCCACGTTTGCCTTGAATCAGTTTTCCCGTGTAAATCGGATTTGTCAGTATCCTGCTGACTGACACAGCAGACCAATGCGATTCAGATGAGGTCCTGAAGCCTGTTTTGTACTTCAGTCCCTGGCTTTTTTTATAGTCCGCCGGCGAAAGAACCTTTTCGTTATTCAGGAAATCTGCTATCGCTTGCTGATTATATCCTTGAAATTTCAATGAAAAAATGCCCCTGACAACCTCGGCTGCATAATCGTCCACAACAAGCTTATGCTTATCATCGGGAGATTTACAGTACCCATAGTTGGCAAAGGCACCCAAAAACTCGCCATTGCCACGCTGAATCTGAAACTGCTTTCGCAATTTCTTTGATAACTCGCGGCAATAGGCCTCATTCATTATATTTTTTACCGGAATAATGATATCGTCACCGGCACGACTGTTTTCACTGTCTACATCATCATTGATGGCAATAAAGCGTACACCAAAAGACGGGAAGATCATTTCAAGATACTTTCCCGTTTCAATATACTCTCTCCCCAGTCTGGAAAGATCTTTAACAATAACGCAATTTACTCTTTTTGATTGTATTGCATTTAGCACACTACGAAAACCAGGGCGGTCAAAGTTCGTCCCGGTATAGCCGTCATCCTGTGCTTCTTCAATCAAATGAATATTGGGGTTATTTTGAAGAAATGAGCGAATCAGCTTGCGCTGATTCGCAATACTGTCACTTTCACGCTTTGCACCGTCATCCTTTGACAGACGATAGTATGCAATAGCATCATATTGTTCCGAATCGAGCGTTGTCTGCCCGTCAAAATAAAGCGCCATAACAAACCTCCTGCGTATTTCAGGAAATTTGTTTCCGGTGCCTGTCCGGATGGATGACCGTCCATCCACATTGACCATTTTTATTATGCATTAAGAATGTGCATTTGTCAATGAAATCGCACACGCTACCACAATTTTCCTGATGTGCGATCCATACTGTTTGCGTAAGCTAAAAGCCTGTCTTGCAGGCTTATTTCAGTATCTGTATAACCGATTTCCACTACAATACCATCGTCTAAATAACAGTATGGATTGCCGATTTGAGCAACATAGTCCCGTATTCTCTCCTTGCGAGGAATTGACGTGTCGATTACCACATTCTTTATCTCTCTGAGTGAAGAACGTTCCGCATTGGAATCTGTAAACTCATTCATCTGTCTGCTCCTTTCTTTCGTAAGTAATTATTGCCATTTTCGCTTTTTCTATTCAAATATTGAGATTTTAATGTCCACCGGCGCCTGCGGCGAACAGGTCCACAGATATTTCATCTCCCCGCCCTCCTTATGGCCGGGCCGCGAGTTACGGGCGTATCATTGTCCCAGCTGCGCTTCATGGAGAAATGCAGGGGCCACCCGCATATTATTACTCATGGTTCCGGCTGCCGATCAGGCGGATAGTCGCTCGGCGAAGCCGGAATGTACCGGTTCCGGACTATTTAATTTTCATTAAACTTGTAAGCACGGGGGATATCTTACACAGGTAAAAAGAAAAGTCACAGCGGTAATACAGGATATCTGCATTGCCACTGTGATACGCGCACTGGAAAATGTGCCAGGTGTGTGATATAATGAGGCTGACAAATCGGTATTTGTGGAGGAAGTAAGTATGCTAAACAACATAGAGTTCGACCTTTGGGCTGATGGCTATGACAAAACTGTCGGCATTTCTGATGAGGAAAACACGTACCCTTTTGCCGGTTATAAAAAGGTACTTGGGTTCATTTTTCAGACTATAATGAGAGCTGAAAATGCCGTTGTGCTGGATATTGGATTCGGAACAGGCACATTAACGGCAAAACTATACGAGCGAGGCTGTTCCATTTATGGGCAGGACTTTTCATCAAGAATGATTGCGTTGGCATCTGAGAAAATGCCAAATGCGCATTTATATCAAGGGGACTTTTCAAAAGGGCTTGTCGAACCATTGCGTAGCTTTCGTTATGATTATATTGTTGCGACATACTCTCTGCATCATTTGACGGATGCGCAAAAGAGCGACTTCCTTTTAGACTTGCGTAACTACTTAAAAGAAAACGGTAAAATTATAATCGGCGATGTTGCCTTTGAAACACGAAAGGATTTAGAACAGTGTAAATTGAAGGCAGGAGACACATGGGATAATGATGAAATCTACTTTGTCGTTGAGGAGCTGAGAAAAGATTTTCCAGACCTTTCATTTACGCAAATGTCCGATTGCGCAGGCGTCCTGATTTTGGACTGACAAATTCAAGTTTAACGAACAGGAGATGATGAACGCATGAGAATCCTATATGAACTATCTTGGCTATGGGAAACGCTGGGCATTGCGCTTGTTGCTGCGGCTGTCTGCATGGCTTGCGCCGCGCTGATCTGCAAGGCAGCGAAGAAGAAACTCAGCAAAAAGCTGGTGGCTGCCATCGGAGCAGCGGCATTTGTGGGCGCGATTCTGGCGGTCATTCTGATCGCCCGGACACCGATGCCGCTTTGATAGGACGGAGAACTTGATGGGCAGCGCATAGCTCCTGCTTTTATACATTGCGGGAAGGAGGACAGCCGAAAATGAAAGACAAAACCTATATCGCAATCGACCTGAAATCCTTCTACGCCTCCGTGGAGTGCCGGGAGCGCGGCTTAGATCCTCTGGACACAAATCTTGTTGTTGCAGATGAGAGCCGGACGGAGAAGACCATCTGCCTTGCCGTTACACCTTCTCTCAAGAGCTACGGTATCTCCGGACGCGGACGGCTATTTGAAGTCAAGCAGCGAGTGAAGGAAGCGAATGCCGGACGGCAGCACGACGCGCCGGGACGCAGACTGGACGGCACATCGCACTTCTTCTCGGAGCTGCAAGCAGACCCGTCTCTGGCGATTGACTTCATCATTGCGCCGCCTCGGATGGCGTACTACATGGAGTACAGCACCCGCATCTATCAGGTTTATCTCAAGTATATTGCCCCGGAAGATATCGTGGTCTACTCCATCGACGAGGTGTTCATGGATGTGACGGACTACCTGAACACCTACAAGCTCTCCGCCCATGATCTCGCCATGAAGATCATTCTCGACGTGCTTGAGACAACCGGCATCACGGCAACCGCAGGAATCGGCACGAACCTTTTCCTCTGCAAGGTGGCAATGGACATCGTAGCGAAACACATCCCCGCCGACAAGAACGGCGTCCGAATAGCCGAACTGGATGAGATGAAGTTCCGACGTGAGCTTTGGACGCATCAGCCCCTCACGGACTTCTGGCGCGTGGGTAGGGGCATTGCCAAGAAACTTGAGCAGAACGGGATGTTCACCATGGGCGATGTTGCCCTTTGTTCTGAACGGAACGAAGACCTACTCTATAAACTCTTCGGCAAGAATGCAGAATTGCTCATCGACCATGCGTGGGGTTGGGAACCTACGACCATTGAAGCGATCAAGGCGTACCGTCCCAGCTCCAACAGCATCAGCTCCGGTCAGGTATTGCACTGCCCCTATGAGCCGCAGAAGGCGAAGCTGGTTGTGCGGGAAATGACGGATTTGCTTGTGCTGGACTTGGTGGACAAGGGGCTTGTCACCGACCAAATGGTTCTCACAGTCGGCTACGACATTGAGAACCTGACCGATCCTGCACGACGGGCAAAGTATCACGGCGCGGTGGAGAAAGACCCCTACGGTCGGGAGATTCCCAAACAGGCGCACGGCTCTATTAACCTCGACGGTCACACATCCTCTACCCGCAAAATAATGTGTGCTGTGTCAGAGCTGTTTGACCGGATCGTGGACAAGAATCTGCTTGTCCGCCGTATGTATGTTGTGGCAAATCATGTCCTGCCGGAAGCGGACGCGCCGAAGAAAAATGACGGTGCTGTCCAGCTTGACCTTTTCACTGACTACGCCGCCGAAGAGGAAAAGCAGAAAGCTGAGGACGCTGCCTTGGAACGCGAGAGAAAAATCCAGAAGGCGGCTCTTGCCATCAAGAAGAAGTACGGAAAGAACGCCATCCTCAAGGCGATGAATCTTGAAGAAGGCGCAACCGCCAAAGACCGCAATGCGCAGATCGGCGGGCATAAGGCATAAAGGATCAAACAAATCGGAATTTGCGGAGGTCAAATATGGTGTTCAAAGAAATTGTTGATGGTAAGATGCTTTATATGGATTTATTGTTGCTGGCAGATGAGCAGGAAGATATGATTCACCGCTATCTTGAAAAGGGAACCATGTATGTACTTGATGATAATGGCGTGAAAGCAGAGTGTATCGTTACCGACGAGGGAAACGCGATTCTTGAAATCAAGAATATTGCTGTAAAGCCAGAATATCAGGGCTGCGGTTACGGAAAAGCCCTAATTAACTTCTTAATTCACCGATATACAGGGAAATACTCTATTATGCAAGTAGGGACAGGAGATAGTGCGTTGACTGTTCCGTTTTATGAGAAATGCGGTTTTACACGCTCTCATTGCATCCCTAATTTCTTTACTGACCATTATGACCATCCGATATTTGAGTGTGGCGTTCAACTTGTTGACATGATATATTTGCAAAGGCAGTTATAAATCCCCGGTTACATGGAAGGGAGATGCAGAATGCGTATGAACAATCGATACGACGAGATTGTCAATCTCCCTCACCACGTCTCCAAGACGCGACCACAGATGCCGATGTCAGATCGAGCAGCGCAGTTCGCGCCCTTCGCAGCACTCACCGGCTACGACTCCGCCATCAAGGAAACCGGGCGTCTGACCAGCGAAAGGATTGAGCTTGACGAGGAAGCTCTGACTGCATTGGACAGGAAGTATCAGCTTCTCATGGATGTTTTTGATGACGCGCCGGAAGTCACCATTACCTACTTCCAGCCCGATGAGCGGAAGGCCGGCGGAAAATATGTATCAGCAACCGGCGCGGTCAAAAAGGTCGATGATTTTGAGCGGCGGATCACCATGCTGGACGGCACAAGGATTCCGATGGATGACGTTCTGAGTATTGACGGAGAGCTGTTCTCATCACTGGAATAACGCCGCTTGCCATGCGGCCAAACGAAGTGAATACCGAAGTACAATATGACTGTAAGGTGAGACTCCAAGCGTAAGCGCACAATAATCACCCGCCTGGAACCCCGGCATAAACTTACAATGCGGTGCAGCCTCTTGAAAGGCAGCACCGCATTTCCTATTTATCATCCTCCAGCATACGATATCCGACGCCAAGCTCGTTGATGATATAGCGCTTTTCGCCGGGCGTCACGCCCATTTTCTTTCGGATATTCTTCATGTTGACTTGCAGCTTTTTGACGCTGCCATAATCTGAATATCCCCAGACCGTGCGGATGATTGCAGCATAAGTCAGGACCTTTCCGGCATGGATAGAGAGATAGGCCATGATGTTGTATTCGGTCTGGGTCAGGTCGATTTCGTCTTTGCCGACAAAGACCTGCCGTGTATCGTAATCGATCAGCAAGTCCTGAAGGCGGAATTTCCCGCCAGGGGTACTTTCATTCTCTTCGCTGTGCCGATGGCTGCGGAGAACGGCGCGGATACGGGCCAGCAATTCCTCCGTGCCAAAGGGCTTCGTAATATAATCATTCGCCCCCAGATCCAGCGCCTCCACCTTGTCCCTCTCGTTGGAACGGGCGGAGAGCACAATGATGGGCACGGTATCCGCCTTTCGCACCTCTTGAATCAGACTCATGCCATCCCGATCCGGCAGGCCGAGATCCAGAACGATGAGGTCTGGTCGATGAGATGCGTACATCATCATGCCGAGCGCACAGGTCTCCGCACAGAGCACCTGATAGTCACTGGTTTCCAGATTGGCTTTGATAAAGCTTCGAATGTTGGCTTCATCCTCTACGATCAGGATCTTGAATTTGTTATTGCCCATCGTCCTCACCCCCTCTTTCCAGAGCAAAACGGAATACTGCACCGCCGCCACTTCTGTTTTCTGCGGTAATGTCACTGCCGTGAGCCTTGACGATGGCGGCGCACACAGATAGTCCGATTCCCATATTGCGGCGTGTCCCGTCCACCGGTGCGGCGGACTTTTCATAGCTGCCGGTAAAGATCTTTTGAAGCGCATCCTCCGGGAGTCCGCAGCCGTTGTCGGCGACCTCAAATACCGCCTTGTCTCCCACGAGAGAAACGGAAAGCGTCAGCTCCGTCATGCCTTTTGCGTGAAATACAGCGTTTTCCAGAAGATTCAGCAGCACCTGCTCAATAAGGAGCGAGTCCATGGGAATGTCCACAAACTCGTCCGGTATCTGTGTGATGACCTTCTGATTCGGATGCTTTTTGGAAAACTTCATGAGAACCGAGTCGATCAGCTCATCCAGAACGGTGGGCGTTTTCACGACCTCCACCTTCGCGCCGTCGATCCTTGTGACAGACAGGAGATTCTCCACCATGCGGATGAGCCATTCGCTGTCCTCCTGAATTTCTCCCAGCAGCTTGAGCTGCTGCTCCTTTGGCAGCGCGTCATACTTGGAGATCAGTGTAGAGGATGACCCGTATATGGAGGTAAGGGGCGTGCGCAGGTCATGGGAGATCGCCCGCAGCAAATTGCCCCGCATTCGCTCTTTTTCATTCTCTGAGCGCAGCTTCTCCTGATCGCGGATACGAATGTTCAGCGTACTGGTGGAAACGGCAACGACCAGCATGATGACGGCGGACAGGATGCTTTCCTCCACGAAAAAGTCAAAGGCATAGTACGGATAGGTGAAGGCAAAATTCACCGCAAACACGCTGACGATGGCCGAAATGATACCATAGCAATACCCATGCGTTTTCAGCGAGATCAAAAATACGCCGAACACAAAGATCATAGGTACCAGCGTCTGCGTGGTAAAGAGCTTCTGAATCAACCAATTGACGGCAAATACGCTGCAAAAAATAAGGATCGAAAATAGAATATCCTTTTGTCGCTGTCGATTCTTCATCATGCTTCTCCTGAAATTTATTGCGGCATTATGATACCATGCAGCGAAGCAGAATGGCATCATACGCCATGTTTTTCGGTTCCGGGCGAAGCCCGGGAGAAAAACGGCTTAAATCCGTGTATAATAACTGCTGGCCGTTATTATACCGCATAAGCGGAAACGCTTCAAGATTTCTCACAGTACGATATTGCCCCGTGCTTGTTTCTTTACCGAATCTACACCGGAGAAATGCTATGATATAAGCACACAGCAAAAAGGAGGAAGAAGTCCGTGGAAAACGACAGCAGCGACGACAACGGTAACCGCTCTTATATGGCCTGTTCATGTGTGGCATATCTACGCCCTTTGCTGCGGTATCGGGTATAGATGTGTCTTTTTTGCATAAAACAATAATATGAACAGGAAATAAAGGAGTTTTATATGAATTATTTGGGAAGCATTTTCGCAATGGTGGTCTGCATCGCCATGTCCGCCTATTTCAGCGCCACAGAAACGGCGTTCTCGTCCCTGAATAAGACCCGCCTCAAGGTGTTGGCGGACAACGGAAACAAGAGGGCAGCGCTGGCACTCAAGCTGTCCAATGATTATGACAAGCTGATCTCCACCATCCTGATCGGCAACAATATCGTGAATATCATGGTGGCGTCCATCGGCACACTTCTGTTCGTCGGGCTTTACGGGGACATCGGCGCGACGGTTTCTACGGTCGTCGTAACAATCGTTGTTTTGATTTTCGGTGAGATCACCCCCAAGAGTGTTGCAAAGGACACCCCTGAGCGCTTTGCTTTGTTCAGTGCCCCGTTTATCCGCCTTTGGATTTTGGTCTTGACGCCGCTGAATTATCTGTTTTCCCAGTGGAAAAAGCTGGTGTCCCGTTTCTTCAAGACGGATGACAACGCAAAAATGTCCCACGAGGAGCTGCTTCTTTTCATGGAGGATGTAGAGCAAGACGGCGGCATTGACGAAAACGAGGGTGAGCTGCTGCGCAATGCTCTTGAGTTCCGCGACCTGACGGCGGCTGAAATTCTGACCCATCGAATGGACCTGGAGGCCGTGGACATCGGCGAGAGCCATGAGGAAATTGCCAGAGCCTTTACACAGTCCCGCTTTTCCCGCCTGCTGGTCTACCGGGATACCATCGATCAGATCGTCGGCGTTCTTCATCAGAAGGACTTCTATATCAACGGCAAGATGACGGATCAGCCCATTGCGGAGATCATGACGGAGCCGCTGTTCGTCTATCAGCACACAAAAATCCGGGATATTTTGAAAATGCTCCAGCATCAGAAGTCCCATGTCGCCGTCGTTGTAGACGATTTCGGCGGAACGCTTGGCATTGTTACGATGGAGGATATCCTGGAAGAACTGGTTGGTGAAATTTGGGACGAACACGACGAGGTGGAAGAGGATTTTGAAAAGCTGGACGAGAATACCTACCGCGTGGACTGCTCCGCCAGCGTGGAGGATTTTATGGAATTCTTTGACGTCAAGCTGGAATCGGACAGTGTTTCCGTCGGCGGCTGGGTCATGGAGCAGCTGAATAGAGTTCCCGGTAAGGGCGATTCCTTTGCTGTGCAGAATTTGGAGATCACGGTCTCCGAGCTGAGCGCGTACAGAGTGTCGTCCATTACCGTCAAGCAATGCGACCCCATTTTGGAATGTGCGCAATAACAGCGTGGAGGGAATATGGCGAAAAAAACACAGGGTACTGACACCAAGCGGCACGATATTGCCGTCCCGCCGGAAAACAGACAGCTCGACAAAAGCATTGCCCGATACATCATTCGCGCATTGCTGCTGATGATTCTTTTTGCTTGGGCTTTAATGAACCTCGATGCCGTAATGAAATTTCTCGGAAAAGTGATCTCGCTGTTCTCGCCATTTCTGATTGGCGGAGGTATCGCTTTTCTGGTCAATGTTGTCCTTAACCCACTTGAACGCTGCTGGAACAGAGTGTGCAAAAAGGCCCCTGTAAAGCTGGCAAGACCCGTTTGCCTCACTTTAAGCGCTGTTCTTGTGTTTGGGATTTTGTTTGCCGTAGTGTTTATGATGATTCCGAGTCTGCGGGAGTCCGGCGGCGAGTTTATTCAGAACATTCCGATTTATGTTGATGAAATTGGGGGCTGGTGGACAGATACTGTTCACTTTGCAGCAAAGTACAACATCGTTTTGCCGGAATATGCAATCGACTCCGATCTGCTGATTGAGAAAATTACGGCCTTTATCAACGACGAAGGCAGCGGAATCATTACAGTAACATGGGGCGCGGCTACATCCATCCTTTCCGGCTTGGTTGACGTGCTTTTGGCGTTTGTTTTTGCGTTGTATCTGCTGGCAAAAAAAGAAGTGGTTGCAGCCCACTTAAAAAAACTGATCACAACGGTGCTTCCACAAACGGGGGCAAAGCGGCTTCTGAGCATCGCTTCGCTGACGAATCAAACCTTTACCAACTTTGTCAGCGGACAGCTTACCGAGGCCGTCATTATTGGAGTCCTCTGTTTCCTTGGAATGCTGATTCTGAGGATTCCCTATGCCGGTGCCGTTTCCGCATTTGTTGCCGTTACCGCGTTGGTGCCGATCTTCGGCGCATGGCTCGGCGGCGGTCTTGGCACATTTCTGATTCTGTTGGCAGAACCCATCAAAGCGGTGTGGTTCATTGTTTATCTGCTGATTCTACAACAGGTAGAGGGCAATCTGATTTATCCAAAAGTTGTTGGAAAATCGGTGGGCCTGCCCGGACTGCTTGTGCTGATGGCTGTCACGATTGGAGGCGGGGCGTTTGGTGTCTTGGGAATGCTTTTCAGCGTTCCGGTCTGTGCGGTGCTATATAGTCTCTATCTGGAGTTCATGCAGAAATCAGACGCCGGGAGTTGAATCTTTCACGATTTATTGCCTTTGAAAAAAGAAATATGGCCGCTATCAAATAGCCGGACACATAGACACAGAGCCGATAACCCGTAGCCGAGAGGTCAACGGTTTATCGGCTCTATTCCTTTGATAGCAGCTGCGCTGGCGAACACAGCAAGACCGTTATTTTCGGCCCCGCGGCGCAGAACGGCGGTTTTAAAATATTGCATTTCAAGGCACACCTGGCAGATGCGTTTTGCACCACTCGGCGGTTGCATCCGGCAACTCGGAGATCGCAATTTGGCAATCGTCCAATTTCTGCATCAGCATTCGCTCCATGGTGTGCGCATAGATGCAGCTCCAAATGTCCAGAACGATTTTTTCATCATTCATCATTGCCTTTCCGAATTAAAACAATTGCCAAAACACCCCCACCAATCACCGCTGCGGCAATAACGGCGACGATCCACCACGGAAAAGAAAACCTCTCGCTCTCCACGGGAGAATTATGCTCTGTATTTTTTTCGTGGTCATCTTTTAGATCGGTACTCATGTCTTTTTCCGGCTCAACGCTGCTTTTTTCATCATTGTCGCCTTCAAGACTTCCGCTGTATTTTACCGGCTCTGTCATAGTTGCCTTACAGACAAGGCAGCTATAGGTCTTTTCCCCATCGGCTTTTGGAGTAGGTTCCCTGGTTATTGTTCCCGCATCCCAATTATGTCCCACCGCAGGCACCTCTGCCCGTTCGGTAACGCCGCAGTCGCATTCCCGCGTCTTAATACCAGACTCCTTACAGGTTGGCTCCGTAGTTACCATCCACTGGCCAAAGCTGTGGATATGGACAGGGTTGTTTTCATAGAATTCCACCCGGATCAAGCGGCTGTATGTGGGCTCACTCTCTGTACCTCCCGCCACATTCCACGCAGCATAGCAGTACCATTTCACGCCCAATTCCTCCGGCACCTGATAGCTGTCTCCCTCCGCGTAGTCAATGGCGCGAATCATCGCCATGTTTTCTATATCCGTGACATACCACTGATATTTCAGCGTACCGCCGTCGGACGCACTGGCATTGGTAAACAAAGTGATCCCACTGCCGCCGATATAGCTATAGCAATCCGGCATTTCCGCCTCAATCACAGGCTTCGCCGGGCCCGACGCCCAGGCTGCGGTGACCGTTACTCCCACAAGCATCCATGTAATAAAAGCAATTATCAGTCTTTTCATATTCTTTCTCCTCTCGGGAACCGTTATCGCAAATCCCGCTGCTTGGCGGCAATTGCATCAGGATAAAACGCATACCCGTTTACACCCCGGAGGCTTTCCACGATAGAAAGCTTATCGCTTTCATAATTTTTCCAAAGCTCCAGCGCCTCCTCCGAAACCTCAGATGCATAGGAGGCAATGGCGTAATGATCCCGGGCCGTAATAAACCGCACATCCTCCCCGGATATAAGCCGGCCGACCTCTATTCGTCCCTTATAAGCATCCGATGCATAGCCGTATGTATCGCTGTCGATTATAAAAAAGGTGAGCTCACCGCCGCCGGTCTTATCAACGAAAAATGCCACCTGGTTTTCGGAAAAGCTTGCCGTAACGGCACCCACCCAGCTTTCCGGCAGCGTGATCTCATAGGCGCCGTCGCTAAAATGCACCGAGCTTATTCTTTCGGTTGTTATGAGCTTACAAAGCTCCTGCGCAAATGAGGAATAGTTTTTGGGAAAGCGGTTGGTTCCCTGGGCGTTTATCTCCGTCCCGTCCGCCAGCACGACCTCAAGGCACATACCGCTGCCGTCAAGGGCATGGGAATCGTACCCTCGAAAGCCTTCCCATTCCGCTATTTTGTAATTGCCGAATAATGCGCATAGCTTTTGAAAAACGCTCTCATCTGCGTCAATTGCGCGAACGACATTGCGGCATTCCACATTTCCGGAGGTCTTATCATCCCACATTTCCGTGCTGATATAATACTCCAGATGAACTCCGCTCTCCGTTTTGTATCCCTCGTAAACACGGCGCTGCGCCGTCATATCGGTTTGCACCAGCTGAAAGCTTTTGAAATCCATAGGATCCCCTCCGTAATACGCATTGCCGTCATCATTCGCATGCTGCTTTTTTGCGCAGGCGGAACTGAACAGAATAAGAAAACCTAAGCACAGGCCCCATAATAATAGCTTTTTCATGGATTCTTCCTTTCCGAAAGGCACCGCAAGCCCTTCGGTGCCTTTCGGAAAGAAGCTTGCCGCAGCAAGCCTCTCCCGTTTATGAATTGTACATAGGGATCATCCGTATTCGACTCAGGCCCTTTCCAGAAGGATCATTCCCAGCCCATACAGCAGGCACCCGTCCTCTGTGACGGAGATCTCCACGAAGGGATCCACCGGCTCGCCCAGCGTCTCGCCCTGAATCCCGGTATCGTAATAGAACTTGCCGTCTGCCTCTTTCCAGGTGGTGCTTTCGATGGCGGCGTAGCCGTCCTCCCGGACCTCCACCCCTTGCTTGGCAGCCTCCTGGCGCATCTCCTCCGGCACGAACATAAGTGTGTTGAGCATACCGTCCTCGGCAAACTCCGTCCGATAGTTCATCAGCTCGGCGCTGCCCTCAAACCGCTCCTCCTGCGGCGGGTTGTCAGGGGTAAAGACCTTCACTCCGTCCGGTGTAGGCACACGGATCTCCTTGACCTTCCAAATTCCCCGAATATCCATATTTTCCCTCCTTGTCAAGCCATCATGCCCACGGATCGGCAGCCTTCGGCGTGCGCACACCCGTCAGCAGATACTGCTCCCACAAGAACCACTTGCCGTCGCTACCCCGCTGGCGCATCTTGATAGGACGGGGATCGTCTGCTCCGCCGCAGGGGATAAACAGCTTCATATACCCCTGCTCCTCGCCGGACACATGGTTGCTCTCAATGGTGATCGTATACGGCTGGGTGGGTGTGTAGTTGTTGTCCGGCGTGGAGCCGGCGAAATAGGTGAACGGCAGGTAGGTCTTGCCATCGCGGAAGCGATCGTTCAGGAAAGAAATTTCCTGTCCGTTCAGCGGACGGGGTCCGCGCAGCCAATTCAGCATCTCCGTTCCGATGCCCTTGTCTGCCGCATATGCACACAAAGCGAGAACTGTAAGTGCCGCCGTCTTGAAGGGCGTGTCGAGGCTTGCCTCGGGAAGTGCCTGCATTTCGGCAAGGCTCTCCGGCAGTGCTGCAAAGGTAAATCTCTCCCGCTTACTGCCCAGGGATTGTGCGGCGGCATTTACCGCCTGCCCGGCTGTGCTTTTCAGCTTATCAAAGATACTCACGGGTTATCTCTCCTTTATAAAGTATTTTTTGCAGGGGAAAAGCTGCATCAGAATTTGCCGCCCCCGCCGCCGTGGGTCGTGCCGGAGGAAGATGTGTGGGTGCTGCTCCCGCCTCCGGAATCATCGTTCTTGGGCTTCGCCGTGCGTGTGACAGTGTTATACAGGAACAGATCACGTCTCTCGTTAATGTTCAGGCTGTTGTCCTTTATGTAGTTGCTTGCAGCCGCCTGGAAGCGGACTGTTTTCAGCTTTGCTTTCATATTGCCCACTATGATGAGGGATAGGACGAAGCCCACAACGATGGCAATAGGGATCCAGATAAGGGAAAGTGGCTCCTTGGGCAGATTCTTTACATCGTAAGGCTCGCCGGTTCTTGCCTGCGTGATGAATTCATCGCAAAGATCGGCGAATTTATCAAAGGCGCCCGCAAAATTACCGTCGGACAGCTCTCCCTTTATCTGCTTGCCGATATACTCAATGCCCGCGTCCGTAAAGACCGTAATGCCGTAGCCGCAGGTGGATATGTACCAGTCGTTGTCCTCGATGCTGATAAGGAGCAGCGCGCCGTCCCTGCTTTCGCCATAGCCGAAGTTGCCGTAATCATAAATATCATCGGCATAGTCCCGCGGAGTTTTCCCGTCCAGCGTGTCAGTGGTCAGCACGACAATGTCCATTTTCTGACGCTCGCTGAGCTCATTAAGCTTTGTCACAAGCGACGATTCCTCGTTGCCGGAGAGCAGCCCCGCCAAGTCCTGCACGCGCTCATATTCGCTTGCGAAGCCATCCGTCTGCGCTGCAAAGGCGGGAGTCACTATACAAAGGCACAGAATAAGCGAGAATAACAGTGTCAGTATTTTCTTTTTCATTCCGTCCCCTCCTTAAATCAGCCCTATCAGGTGCAGGCCCCACGCAACGCCGTAGGAAGCCACTGAGAATATCGCCGCCAGCAAAAACGTCCAGCGCTTGGCCGCAGCCTTATCCACCGGCAGGTCACCGACGAATTTCCCGGTCTGACCGTTCATAGCAAAGACATATTGATTGCCGTTCCATGTGGTGTTCAAAAGCCACACCGGATAAAGCGCATACCGGGCCTTTCCGCCATGGAACTGCACATTGGTGTTTTCCGGTGTAACGGTGGTATACCCTTTTACCGTCTCGGCAAATGCCTCCTCGGTAGACCGCTTGACCCGCTGATTTGCCCGGTCAACGCTTTCCTCGGCGGTCACATCATACTTATCCGCCACATAGCCGGCAAGATAAGCCGTCTGGAAATGCACCGCATCCGAAATATTGTACGGCTCAATGGATTCCATCAGGTCATCCGCCATTTTAGAGGAGCCGTCCACCGGAACATGCTCAAAGCCGACGCTGCCGCCCCGATGCACCATAAAGTGGCTGGTTTCGGTGTAATCGTAGTCGCTGTCGCTCCATGTATGGACCTTTGTGGCCCGGTAACGCACCTGTGCGTCCACATCGGTGTCGAAAAGCCAGAAGGGTACATAGACACCCTTGATCTCGTCGATATGGTTCTGATCCTTGAATATCTTTGGCAGCAGCCGTTTCCCGGTCAGGTGCTTCATCAGCCCCGCCTTTGCCGCCTTTTTATCCAGCTTGAACGGGATCACAAGATCCGGCTTGAGAGCGCCTGAGAACTGGCCCATCATCACCACGGGATTGCCGCAGAAGGGGCAGGCAGTAGCCGCTGTGTTGGCATCGCCTACGATCTCGCCGCCGCAGGACTTGCACACATACGAGCGCAGGCCGTCGGTTTCTCCCTCCTGCCAGTCTCCTCCGGCCGAGGTTTCCCATTCCATATTGTCTGATTTTTCGCTCTGCAGCTCGGCGTCGTAGCCCTCCAGCGCCTCCATTTCAAACTCCGTGTCGCAATAAGGGCACTTCATTTTCTGGAGTGTGCTGTCAAAGGCTATCGCGCCGCCGCAGCAGGGGCATTTATATTCCTGCAAGGTTTGCATGAATAGATCTCCTCTCTTAAAGAAATTCACCCATTAAATGCCGCAAGGGCCGCATCTGCCTTCTGAATCCACTCGGTGCGGTCGCCGTAGATTGCAGCATCCAGGGAGTCGATTGCCTGCGCTGCCTTGTCGCCGGCATCGGCCTCTCCCTTTACCGTGGCAGAAAATCCTGCCGCGATATCCTTAACTGCGGTCATCTGCTGCTTCCAAACGTTCGAGGCGTTGCCGAGTGTATTCTGTACGCCGAACAGCGTATCGAAGTATTTTTTGAGCGCTTCAAAATCCTTTCTGTTGTTCATGGGGAGAACGAATTCGTAAAGGCCCTGCGTATTGGTAAAGCTGAGTCTTGCAAAAGGCTTCTTCTCGCTCTTATCGCCGTTTTTAACGAGCTGCTCCTCATACTTATAGCTGCGCAGGTCGGCAATGCGGTACACGCAGGCGCGGGTGGTCTTGCCGAACATCATAAACTTGTAATCGTTCTGCACATACGCCATCAGCCCGATATCCGCTGCCACATAGAGATAGGTGCCTAAGCGCTTCAGCTTTTTGCTCTTATCCTTTGCTTTCTCCCTCGGAACGAAATAGTGGTCCCACAGCTTGGTGCCGCGCTCCACCTGTGCAAGATGCGCCTTGACACTCGGAAGATTGCTATGCACATAGTCATATACCTTGAAGCCCTTTTTCCTGCAGTTCTTGCGGCAAATGCAGTTGCCGTCCGACAGCTTTTGCGTTTGGATCAGATTGATGTCCGCACCACAGATAGCACATTGATTAGCCATAAATTTCCTCCTTTTTCTGACAACGTCGGTTTGTTTTTAGCTTTTCTTGCTTTTGCATAATGATATTCAGCTCGTTGCTGTATCCGGTGGAGTCTCTGCTGAGCTTTCAGCCGCCTTATAATATCTGTCGGCAAGCACATAGAGATAATTAAGCGCCCTGTCGCCGAGTATTGCTTCCTTCTCCATCGTGCTTCCGTCACAGAAAGTCATTCCCAGGCTGCATGTCGGTGCGTCAGGTATGTGAAAAAAGCGTATTGGATTGCGATGCCTGTAAAGCTTCTTTATCTCGCCATCCTCGCTAATGATCTGAAGGAATCCCGCTGCATCCTCCGCCGGTATCGGAAACGATTCGAAGGAGGCATAGTGCTCCTTCTGCTCTCCCACAAGGCAATCCGCAGAGAATAACCAGCCATTTTCTTCCTTTTTTAAAGCAAAGCAATACACCGGGTTCCTTTCCGTTCCGTAATAAACGGTATGGATCAAAACAAGATCATCAGCAGTAAACTTTTCACTTTCGCCGCAGCCCAAAAGCCCGAAAATCGGCAGGAATGCAAGCACAACCGCTGCAGCAATGCGCGCCTTGCGCTTCATGATTTACCGAAGCGGCCTGCCGCACTCCGGGCAGAATTTCGGCATACCCTGTCCCGCCGAGGGTCTCCACCCGCAGTTTGTACAGCCGGAGCTGACTACAGGCTTGGGGGTGCCGCAGTTTGCGCAGAATTTTCCGCTGCTTTGCGCGCCGCAGGACGGGCATACCCATGTCTCGCTGCCCATAGCATTGGGTGCGGAAGCAGGTCTTTCCTGACGGATGCCCGTGCTATCCACCCGATTCATCGTACTGCCGCCGTCCCAAACCCGGTTTCTGTTATCCCGGCGCATCAGAATGTCTGCAAGCTCGTGCATTCTCTGCTCATATTGGCGGTACAGGTCCGTATAGGGGCTGTCGGGTCGGTTGCCGTCGCTCAGCTCCAGTTCGATCTCACTAAACCATGGAGAATCCACCCGAATCGTCACATTGAACTCATAGTCGCAGGCATAGCGGGGCGGCACATAGCTCTTCTCATTTCCCTCGGAGTCCTCGTAAAAGATCTCCTCCTTATTCTCCCGGATATCCGTGTCCACCCCAAGTACCTGCGAAAACGCAATAAGGTCAGGATTGCTGCTGCGCCAGTTAGAGGTTCCGGTAACGATGAACCGCTCCCCTATAGGATCGATGTATACCTTTTTGCTCCCGTCAAAGGTGATCGACGGGGCAAAGCCGGCAAGCTTCTTTTCGTTTTCCGCACGGTAAGCAAGCTGGCGCTTGATGTCCTCCACCGTCGAGCTCCGCCGTTCGCTGAAAAACGGCGAGAGCTTCCTTGCGCAATCCTTACAGAGATTCCCGTCCTCCAGCTTGCGGTTTCCGAGAAGTCCGATTTTCTCACCGCAGATGTCGCAGTATTTTTTGTCAAACAGTCCCATAATGTGATCCTCCGCTTATTAATTTTTTTGTACAATCCATTTTGCATTGTTGACCTGTAAGCCGTACCCGCAGAACGAACAGCAGTGGTTTTCATCAGGCATGAAATTGGCGCCGCAGGACGGGCAATCCTTCTCGGTAAAGAACTCGCCGTCCGTTTTTCGCTTTTCGGGATATCTTGCCCTTTGCATAAGCAATCTCTTTTTAAATCTTTCTGTATACGGCTTCTGATTTTCGGGAAGAAAGGTTTTTGTTCCGAAAATGTCAGCCGTAACGGTTGTTGTTTCTTCTGTGTGGGCAACTTTTAAAAGCTTAATTGTACCAACGCTGAAATCAAGCAGGTCCTCGTCGTTTTCATTCTCCCAAAAGTGTTCGTTTAAGCAGGCTCTGAGATAATTCTCGGAATATCTTACAATTTTTCCGGCAAGCTTTTCTTGCCTGATTTTCCCGCAGATAATCGGTGTAATGATTCCCCCGAAAGTCAGAACCGCTGCACCAACGCCGGCGGCAAGGGAAATCTCGGTGTCCTTGATCAGATATAAGCACAGAAAGACACATAAGAAAAGTATGGAGCCGGACACCAGAAGCTGTAAAAATCTTTTCAGGTTTGTACTGATAGATTCATAAATCTCAAACGACTCGGTCTGCCAATCGTAAAACTCGTTTTTTATAACGGCGCCGCAGTATTCACAGGTAACCTGCTGACTGTTAAGCTTGACTCTTGCACCGCAGGACGGGCAGGTTATGCTCAACATATCGTTATAATAGCTTTTCTTATTTTCTTTTTGATCGGTGCGGCGAACGTGTCTTGACTGAAGTATTCTGAGATATGAATTCTTACGGTATATCTCGCTCTGAACCATGTTGCCTTCGGTTGACTCAAAACGCTCCAGTGTGCTGCACATTAAAACCGATTCCCGCCATTCTCTGCCGTCATCGCTCCATGTTTCAAAGTTGTTTTTAGGAATGGGAACAACATCTGTGACGTAAATTTTGCGGCAAAGCTTATTCCTATGAAGTCTGTTGATTTGACTGACGATTTTTTTCCGGAATGCCATATCCATTCTTGCCGGAAGAAGGTCTTGATCCGCATTCCCCAGCGGTATCAGAATTCTTTCAAAGGCGTTTCTCATATCTCTTCGGATTTTTGAATTCTGAAGGGGCGTTTCCTTTTTCGCAAGCAGTCTTTCCAGTTTGGCTTTTTTAGAGTTTTTGGAGCTGTATTCCGAAAAATCTATGGTAAGTATCCTTTTACCGATATAGAATGTACATAAAATAGCAAAGGAAGCCGCAATAATCAGTGCTACTGATAAATCCATAAAAGCACCTCTGATTTATTCCTTGCTGATCATTTCGTTTTCGCTTTTCTTTTTTCGGTTGTCTTTTACAACGTCACATATCATTATAACAACAAAGAACAAGCCGACGGGGATTGCCGCACAATAGAGCAGAAAATCGACGGGACTTCCCTCAGGAGAAAGCTTGTAATCACCTTTTGAGGTTTTATAAACCTCGACGTCTATTGTGTTGCCTTTTCTCAATTTATCATAGGTATATTTTTTTTCATAGCTGCTCGACCTTGACCAGACACGTTCTTCATATTTTCCCTTATAGGTTTTTCCGTCAATAACATATGAAACTTTAAATTTATATGTTGTATAACGAACATCACCGGAATTATCCTTATCGTCTTTGGTTGAAAAGTCAACAATAACAGCAGGAATTTTCCGTATATCGGTTGAGTTTTTATATTCCCTGCTGTCGATTCTGCTTGTAACAATTCCGATTACACCCGCAATTATCAAGCCGATGCCGGCGACCATGATAAATATGGTCATTTTAATGTCTTTTTTTCTTTTACTCATAACAGGATCTCCTTTTGCAAGCAAATGCAAAACCACTCTTTAACAAATCACACAAAAATTCTTTGCCGTCTTGCCGGCAGGGAAGCTTATCCTGCTGCGCAAAAGCCTTTCGGCGGTATGAACGGCTTTTTGTTTAAGCTGTTCATACCTGGCCGAAACAACGCTTCCGTTAATACGGTTCCCGATAAGCGGCAGTTTTATTTTTTATCGTTATCGTCGAATATATCTCCGCATTCGGGGCAGAACTTCGGCGGATTCGTCGGATCCTCCGGCTCCCAGCCGCATTTATCGCAGCGGTAGAGCGGTGCGCCCTCGGGTTTTCTGGCGCCGCAGCTCTGGCAGAATTTACCCTTATTCAAAGTGCCGCAGGTGCAGGTCCAGCCATCGGAATCCGCCGGCTTGGGAGAGCCGCATTCGGGGCAGAATTTGCCGGTGGCCGTAGCGCCGCACTTGCATTTCCATGCGCCAGCCTGTACGGGCTCCGGTTTCTTGGCACCGCACTCCGGGCAGAACTTACCCGTGGCGGTTGCGCCGCAGGAACATTTCCAGCCGCCCGCTGCCGGGGCTGCCGGTGCCGCCGGAGCCTGCTGCTGTGCCTGCTGCTGTTGCTGCTGTCCCATGGCAAACAGGTTCTGTGCGTTCATGCCGCCGCCGGCATTCATGGCCATGCCCATGCCCATAAAGCCGGTCATAGCGCCTGCCTGGTTGCCTGCCGCCGTCTTCATGGCATCCGCCTGTGCGCCCACCAGCGTGGCTGCCGCCATGGTGGGATCCCGCATGATGGCCGTGCGCTGGGCCTGCTTGATCATCTCCGCATCCTCTTCCGGCAGCGTGACCGAACCCAGGGCAATGCTGACTACCTTCAGGCCGCGCAGCTCGCCCCACTTGGCAGAGAGCGCCACATTCATGGCATCCTCCAGGTCGGTATTGTGGCTGACGATCTGATTCGGGCGCAGCTCCAGGTCGGACAGCTTACCGAAGGCCGGCTGCAAAGCGCTGACAAACTCGGTTTTCAGCTGGCTATCCAGCTCGTCCCGGGTATACTCCTTCTCCACATTTCCGCAGACATTGGTGTAAAAGAGCAGAGGGTCTGCGATCTTATACGAATAAACACCGGAGCAGCGCACCGAAACGTCCACATCCAAACCGATCTTGGAATCCACCACACGGAAGGGGATGGGATTCGGCGTGCCGAATTTGTTGTCAATAAGCTCCTTGGTGTTGAAATAGTACACCCGCTGGTCCTTGCCGGTGTCGCCGCCGTAGGTAAAGCGCTTGCCGATGGTCTGGAAGGTGGCGCGGACGCTGTCCCCCAGATTGCCGGAGAAGATGGAGGGCTCTGTGGAGGTGTCGTATGTAAATTCGCCGGGCTCGGCGCAGATCTCCACCACCTTGCCCTGCTCCACAATGATCATGCACTGCCCGTCGGCCACGGCAATACCGGAGCCGTTGGAAATAATGTTGTCGCTCCCCTTCGTATTGGAGGACCTGCCGCTGACGCGCTTTTGTCCCTTGGTGACCAGCACCTCCTTGGGCATAGACTCGCAGTAGAAAAATTCCTTCCACTGGTCGGCAAGAGTGCCACCCAATGCACCGATACCCGCTTTAATAAGTCCCATAATAAAAGCTCCTTTCCAATTGTGAGAATGATCCATATACTTTTCCGACCGGAGCCGGCAGATCACTTCTTTTTTCCGTGGACCCCCACGGAATATGAATGATTGTTCTCCCCTTGATTTTATTGCCGCCCGACAGTAGACCACGTATCGCTTATGGCATCGTAGCTATAGACGAGATTGTCGCACACGCCGTAATAACGTTCTCTGACAAACTGCTCCTCGCTGTCGGTTCCCAGGGCAAACAGCAGGCAGGGGCGCCCCTCGATCCACTGGGTATTTCCGGTATACATAACCTTCATTCCCTGCATGACCGCCTGCTTTACCTCGTCCGTTTCCAGAAGAAGCTCTGTTGCGATTTGAATGGATCGCTCATCGGGCACTTCCTCGTATGTTGAGAAATCGTACACCCCTGCGATCTCCTGCAGGTGCCCGTTTTCCATGGACAGCGACGGGCGGAAGTCCATGGCCCCGCCGCCGTCAGTAGCGGCAATCAGCACATTGGAGTATATCTCGCTGAGGTTGCACCGCAGCAATAGCGGTTCGCCGGGCTCCCCCACGTGGAGGGGATTGCTCTTGTCGTCGGCGTACTCGCCGTCTTCGGTCATCATGGATGGGTACACGATTATCGTTCCCTTGTCATTCGGCGGTATAATTGCATACAGCTCCTGTCCCTCAGCCATGTAAAGCGGCGCACGGGATAGGCTGGGATATTCCTTTCCCGTTTCGCTGCCCGCAACATAGGCGCGCAGGTCCACCTCAGAGCTCTCGCTGTCCACATAGCCGATAAAGGCGACGGCGACTGCGCTGCCGCTCTGTGCGATTTTCTTTTGCAGCGCCGCAAAAGCGGCCTCCTCTGTGTTTTTATCATCCGGGTCCTTCGCGGTGTTGCCCCCGGGGATCGTGCTCCCGCCTGGGATAGAAGGGTTTTTTTCGGGTGAAGCCGAACATCCGCACAAAGAGCAAATGAATAACATTGCTGTGCAAAACAGCAGCACAATTCTTTTCATATGGACCTCCTCTTTCTTATTCCGAAGTATTCCTGTGGCACAATGCATCCCTGCCTGTTTTCCATAGATACGCCCTGAATGAAATTCTCACCCTTCCGAAAGACGATGCGTTTTTTATCTGTTCATCGCCTTTCGGAAAGGGGCTTTTACAAGCCCTTTCCAAATAGTAAGGTGCGGTGGTACAGATAGCTTTATCTTCTTAAGCCTCGGTCCCTGCCCTATGCAGGCATAGGGCAGGAGCTGAGGTGTTGAAGCAAACTCAATCAGACTACCAAAGCAAAGACTTTCCTTTCATATGAAGGTTCGCTCTGTTGACATCGCTGATCGTGATCTTGCCGTCGCCGTTGATGTCTGCGCAGGCAAATTCATACAGAGTCAATTTACTCTTTCCCTTTGCATGAAGGTTTGCTCTGTTGACATCGCCGATCGTGACCTTGCCGTCGCCGTTGATGTCCCCCTTCAGGTGAATTTTCACATTCTGCGTCACCGCTTCTCCGCTCACCGTCACGGTATACTCCCGGGTGACATGATTTTTCTTCAGCACCCGCATGGTATAGGTACCGGAAGCGACCCCGGAAATCGTGTAGGAGGCGGTATATTGATTCCCCTCCTTCGTTCCGCCGGAGACCGTGGTTTCATACGCAGGCTCTGAGTGTCCCTGCTGAATGAGCTGAACGGTCACCTTATCGGAAGCGGAATTAAAGCTCTTCACCGTGCCGCTGACGGAGCCGCGGGCGTTGGGGTCAGTCACCTTATAGGATTCATACACCTGCCAGACATGCCCGTCTGTATTGTCTTCATATTCCATCCATGCGTTTACGCTCTTACCGTTCACCTTGAAATCTTTCCAATTTTTCGGGTATACATAGCCCATTTCTTCGCCGCCCTCAAATCCGATACGAAGATCGAGGAAATACGATTTTCCAACCTCAAATTTGTCAAATTTCCTCATTGGTTTGTGATCGGGTCCCAGCCATTGCATCGACAGCACCTTCATATTATACGGCAGGCTTGTCGGTTTTTCATAGTCGGCAAAGGCAGCGGGGCGGTCTCCTGCCTTAGGCTCCTGTACGCGGATATCGGTCCCGTATTTCACCCCCTCGCTGTTCGGCTCCAACAGTTGGGAGACCCGGTATTTCCGTCCTATCGGTGAATAGTCGTACCAATCGCCCTTATAGACTGTGCTGTATGTTTCCGCAGAGTCGAATATCCCGTTGGCTCTGTAGCCTGCGGGCTGGATCACCTTTACCGAAGCATTCTCGGGGAGATAATAGCCAACCCCCGGCTTTACGTCGAAGTAGACATAACACGTATCGCCTTCACGCAATTGACCGGCCTCTACGCCGTAAGAGCCATAGGCGACATCGTATACCACCGTATTTTTGAAGGTATACTTTTTCGGTTCATTCGATACGATCTCCGTAAACCCGGCGTCAATGCCGAGACGGAAATTCTTGAGCGTACCGCGCACATCCGTCAGCTTCCGCTTTGCCACAAGGTTGACAGTGAGGTTTTTTTCATAGTTGGTGAATGACCTCCTTGTAACCTTTGTATGCTGCACATTCAGAGTAACTCCGTTGTCTGCCGTCGCAGTCGAATCGGCAAGCTCATATCCATGCCGTGGTCTTACCCAGAAGTACATAATATACGCATCCTCATCGGCCAGATATCTCCACTCGGAGGGGATACCAGTTGAATATGACTCGTCGGTATAGCATTTCGCCAATGTATCCGGATGCAGGGAGATCTTGTGGGTGGCGTTGGTTGCTTCGGTAAATTCGCCCCCCGCCTGCAGAAGCTGAACACTATATATGTATTGTTTGCCGCTGACCGCTTCGTTCATCTGCACATCAAATTCGATGTGTGTCTGATAAAGGACACTCTCTTCTGTCTTCGGTTTACCATAGTCAGTATTTGCCGACGGCCAGCAGGCCCAGTAGAACTCCACACTGTGTTTTCCGGTGCGGTCCACATAAAAATCAAGTGTATAGGGTTCTCCTTCATAGCCCTCTTCCTGACCCGGCTTGCACAGGAGGCCGTAGAAATCGAACCTGACTCTGCCTGCATCCCTCAGCTTTTGCATCCACTGGGGCATATACACAATATCCGCAGACATCTCATAGCCCAGACCGGCCTTCAGGCCCCACACCGTCTGACCCCCCTTCACCTCCTGGAAGTTGAGGTTGAAGCGTATCTGCGGCATGTAGTCTCTGCGATCCATGGTGAGAGTATAGCCGCTGTTGGTTCTTCCGGCTATATACCATTCCCTGCCGATCTTACCGATGCTCCTGTAATACTTAAACACCTTCGCCGGGTCGGTTTCGCCGTTGCTGCCGAATAAGGTCCATCCGCCGGAGCCCCGCTGCACATAGACATTCAGGCTCTTTGCGTTGACGAGCTTGAAGCTGTTCATATGGCAGCTCCAAGCGGCGGCGTTGGTCCGGGGATTTTTGATAGAAAGGGAAACATCCCTGGTGGTGTCGATGGTGAGCGAGATCGTCTGAATCAGGGAACTCACATCTCTGTAGCTGTTGCCGCAGACAATATTCAGTGCAGCATCCTCCAGAACCGATGTGTTTTTCGCCACGATGGCATAGTCGGGGCTGGTTTTCCTGGGGGCACTCGTCGTAACGATACCCAGTTCCCCGTTTCCGCACAGCTCAAAGGTACCGCAGCCGCTCAGGCTTCCCTCCGACTGCGCCAGATCGATCACCGCGCCGGTCGCACCGTTTTGGGGGCAGTAGGCGGTCTTGTTCTTATACCGGGTGCTGTGGTTGAAGGTGACCTGGACGCCGTCGGTCACCATCAGCTTCAGATCGACGCCGGGGGCATACAGGGCGGATAGCTTCAGATTGTCGAACAGAACCAGCATCAGAGACCTTCCCTCAAGCCCCGAAAGATCCAGGAAATCATTCTCATAACGTGTCCAATACATAAGAATGCCGTTATCGTATGACACGACCCGCTGAAGATTTGTATCGCTCTTATAGCCTTCGAGTAATCTCTCGTTATATATGCAATCCTCCGGGTCTATAATGACCGAACGGCTCACCACCCTGCCGTTTTTATAGAAAAAATAGACGTGACCGTAGATTATCTCCGTTCCCTCGACCAAATTGGTCAGCGCGGGATACGACGAAGAAGAGGCCCGCGCTGCGCCCCGACTGGCGCCGGTCGTCTCCTCGCCGCCGCTTTCAGCGCCCACCGACAGCACAGAAAGCGGCAGCAAGCCCACCAGCATGATCAGCGCCAACAAAAAGCTGAGCCATCGATTTCGTTTACTTGTTTTCATCTCTTTTCCTCCTTTACAAAGTCCAGATGGTTTTTGAAGCCGAGCACCTTAGCGGATTGCTGTATAACATTACCTTTCCAAAGAAAACCAACTGCTTGATTTTCTTTGGAAAAGCGAAAGGGCGGAGGCGGATGGCTTCCGTCCCGCCCTTTGCTTCAATCCTTTAGCACGATTTTTCGGTTAGGTGGTTTATCTGCTCCTTCTGCGGGAATACAGGGCTGCTCCCATCAGAGCCGCACCGGATACGATCGCCATCGCGATGCTGAAAGCGATCATGCTGCCGTCGCCGGTCTTGGGGGTTTCCGGCGCAGGAGGCGTCACCGGCTTCTTGGGGGTTTCCGGCGCAGGAGGCGTCACCGGCTTCTTGGCGCTATAGCTGTTGGTGAAGCCGATTTCCTCCATGGGATTGTTGTATTCCAGCTCGCCCTTCTCGTCGAACTTGAAGAAGGCCCAGCCCCGAACGCTGTCATAGCTGTCGACAAACAGAGGCATGGCGTAGAAGATGCTCTCATCGTAAGTCCAGCCCGCAGCATTGCCCTTGACCTGGTGGATAACGAAGCCCTCGGACAGATTGCCGGCCTGATCCTTACTGATGGTGAAAATGAACTTACCCTCATAGGTCTTTTCGCCATTGGTCTCCACGGTATCCTGCACCAGCGTATAGACGGTGGGGGCGCCGAATCTGTCAATAGCGAACTTGAAGGTCTCCTGGCCGGGATCCATTTCACCGGTCTTCTTCACAGTGAGCTTGAAGGGAACCTCGATGCGAATGCTGCCGTTCTCCCGCTGCGGCTCAAGCACACGGCCGCAGCCGGTGCACTTCACAGCGTAATCGTAGGTCGCTCCGCCCTCATGATCGGGCGTATGGGGCTGCACTGCATCATAGGCATCGTGATACTGGCACTTGTGGGCGTGACCGGTCTCCCCGCAATCGACCCACTCACTGCCGTAAACATGAGCGCCCTGCTTGCCGTTATAGAACTTATCCGCAGCGGCGGCATCATCCTTGGCGCTGTGGGTTGCGTCATTGGCGCAGGTGTACCAATAGGTGTCAAACTCGCGGCAATCTGCAGCGGTGGATCTTCTGTGAGCTTCATCGCTGTTTTGCACGGTGTAGCTATGACCCGTCTTGGGAAGCACCACACTGCTGTGGTCGGTAATTTCCGTGGCGGCGGCAGCATCCTCGAAGAGCTTGCCGCAGGTGCACCGGTAGTACTCCTTGTTGCCGTCAGTGGTGCAGGTAGCGTCCACCTTGTCCACCTTGGTCAGATGGTCGGCATGGACATGGCCCGTTGCAGCCTTCATCACAAATCCGCATTCTGTGCAGGTCTGCGGTGTGGTTTCCGTTGCGGCAGGGCCTGCCGTGTGAGGCATTACGGTATCATGGTGCGCCGCGTTGCGGCTGCAGACATGGGCGTGGCCGTCGGCCTCCTTGTATCCCCACTCAGAAGTGTTGAAATCATGATCGTCGTTGGTGGCCCTGTACGGGATCCCGGTAAGGGGATTATCGCTCATGTCAAACAGCTTGCCGCAGAGATCGCACTTCTTATAAGCGTCCCAGCCCTTCTCGGTGCAGTTCGATTCCTTCTCCGGGAAGAGGGTGAAGGAGCCGTGACCACAGTTTACCGTCACCTTGCAGGTGGCCGTTTTTGTTCCTGCCGTTGCGGTAATGATCGCTTCACCGGGGGCTACGGCGGTCACCTTGCCCGTGGCGGGATCGACGGTAGCAACAGCGGGCTTGTCAGAAGACCATACCACCGTGTCGGTAGAATCGGCCGGCGTGACCGTCGCTTTCAGGCTGTCATCCACTGCACCGGCAACCAGTGTCAATTCACTCTTGTTAAGAGTGATACCCGTTGCCGGCTTCGGTGCGGCAGGGACAGTGATGGTCGCAGGGATGCATGTGGGATTTTTGGTTTCGTAGTTCTCAGTAGAACCGCCGTCCGCTTCAATTTCAAGCAGAGTTACCTCATAATTTCCTGCAGCAGTATCGTTATCCACTGTGCACTGAAATTTCATCACTGCGATCTTATCTGTCCCGGTGAAATCCTCTGCGCCAAATGCGCTCAAGAGCTTATAGGGATCCTGGGTCCAGGCAACTTCGTCCCGGCCAAGTTTCTCCTGGATACCCTCCGTAAGAGCACCGCTATCCACGACGTATGTTAAGCCGGACGGGATGCCAAGTTTGCCCTGGAAACAAGTCATCGTACCTGTTTGCTGTATATAAACGGTAAACGTGACAGTATCTCCGGGGCCTGCTGTTGTCTTGTCAGCTTCGACCGTGAAGGTAAATGTCGACGTCGCAGGCTCTGCTGATACCGGTGCCGCAGTTGCAAACATCGCAAAAATCATGACGAAACTGAGCAGTAGGGATGTGATTCGCTTGTTCATGACCAAGCTCCTCCTTTGAAAATAGATTTGCGGGACATTTCTTACGCACCGCTTCCGAAGTCTCGCTTAGTTCCGAAGAGCGGCGGTGCAGATTGCTCTGCATTTTTTATTCTTAAACCGCAGCTCCTACCCTATATGGCGTATAGGGCAGGCGCATTGGCATTAAGACAAGCCGGTTGGGCTACCACAGAAGGGACTTTCCCTTATTGTGAAGATTCAGCTTGTTAACATCACTGGTCGTCACTCTGCCGTCGCCGTTGATGTCTGCACAGGCGAGTTCATACCCAAGCAATATCTTTTTTCCCTTTGCGTGAAGGTTTGCTTGATTGATATCACCGATACTGATTCTGCCGTCGCCGTTGATATCGCCCATCAGATGTATCTTCACATCCTGCGTCACCGCATCGCCGCTCACCGTCACGGTGTACTCCCGGGTGACATGATTCTTCTTCGACACCTGCATGGTATAGGTACCGGGAGCAACCTCGGGAATGTCGTAGGTGGTGGTGTATTGTCCGGAGCTGTCTTTTGTTCCCCCCGGCACCGATACGGTGTACTTGGACTCTGCGCTGCCATCGGCAAACAGGGAAACGGTCACATCGCTGCCATCGCAGAAGCTCACCACCTGACCGTGTACACCCGAAGCAACGGGAACGGAGTATCCTACGGTAAGAGTTGTTCTGTTCCCGTCCTGCGCGCTTATATACGCTTTTGCCCCGTTCACATAAGCATCCAGCTCCTCGTCGTCAGCTATGTAATAGCCCTCTTCGCACTGTAAAATCACGTTTACGTGATATCTTCTGCCTGCGATAAAGGTCATATCAGCCTGAATCCGCTCCCCCGTAGCGGAAGCATACCATGTATAGTTTACAACCGAAACGCCGCCCGGCAGCCCCGCAACCAGATTATTGTTATATATCGGTCTTTCGCCCGCCCACGGAAGTGGCACGCCCAGCGACAGATAGTCATAGTAGACAACATCCGGCTCCGGTGTCAGATCAATGGTATACGCCTGCGCAGCTTCATCATACAGTACTTCCTTGTAGTCCGCAGCGGTGTTAAAATCGTTATTCATCCGCAGCTTGACATTCGTGTTGAGATAATAGTGAAATGTGTAATCATACCGCCACGGACCGTTGTGGAATGTCATTCCTTCTTTGCCCGTGCCCACCAGCTTGATCCGATAGGTATAGTCGGGATCAATCACCTCATTGGGGCTGGTGCTGTAAACAACTCCGTTCTTGATTCGCTGGATCTCCTTAATCTCAAAATCAAAGTAACTGTCCTTCGGCCTGATGTTCACTCCATCGACCACGCTTCCCGCCCGCAGTCCGGCAACGGTACCCCAGGCGTTTTGAATCAGCTCGGAGGGACGGGAGGCCAGGGACACCCCCAGGGACCTTTCATCACTGGCGACCGAAACAGATATACTGTCGCATTCCCGGTTGAGGCCCCGGATCTTGACCTTCGGCGGGTTCTTCTTATCGAATTTATACCCCTCATAGCCGTCCTTGAGGTACACACGGATGAAGCGATAATACTGATCCCCCAAGATCGCGGGAACACTGCCGTTTCCGGTCAGGTCCCAAATATCCTCATGTTCCCAGTAGCCCCGCCTGTCCTCGATGGTGTAGGGAGCACTCCCATCCACAGTGAAGGCGCCGCTGGTATAATCCCCCTGCACCAGAGGCTGGCTGATATCCAGATAAATGGTGTCGATAGCCTTCGTCCGATCCACCCACCGTGCCACCTTTGCGCCCTTGTAGCCGGTCGTAACCTGCTTCTTTACGCCGTTGGTCTCCAGCATCAGGTCATACTGCAGCTCCATGGTGGTCAGTGTGTCCACATTGGATTCATTAATGTAGTAAGTCACCGAAAACGGCTCTTTACCTGATTCCGGAACATCGGGATAATGAACCATGCCATACCCCGTTTCGTCATCAACGAGCATCCGAATATACCCGGTCGAATAATCATTGGAATAGCTGTACCCCAGCACACGCAGCATGGGGGAAATCGGATACATCACAAAAGTCACCTGATGATCGCTCTCTGCGGTGGTATCCACCTGGGGTGCGCTGAAGCCTCGCTCGCCGCAGGCCATGGGCTCGCCGTCCAGCAGAACCTCCTTCACGCCGTAGGCGTTGGAGATCACCTTGGCTATGCTGCCCTGCACGCCGAACGACGTACCCTGGAAAATCATGATCGGCCCGCCGTTTTCAACCCACTGGCGCATATTGCCCCGCACATACCAGTTTCCGTCGTGCACATCGGTAAAGACCGCGCCGTTTTCACTGATAAGGTGCGGTATTAGATCATCCATCATACTCAGTGCATCATCGAAAGTCGCGCCCGGAATATCGTTATAAAGTAACCGGTAATCCCAGTCTCTGTCATAAAAACTTTGCAACTTCCCGCTTAGCACCAGACGGCACTGATCCAGCTTATCGGTGGTGCGCATGAAATACGCATCGTTGATCTGCATGGTCAGATGATCGAAATTGCTGGCATACACATCCCCAACCAATATCTGGGCGATGGATTGCCGGAAAAAGCCGCCGTTTACCACCAGCTCATACTTTCCCCGATTCTCCGGTGTGGGGGCGCTGTGCAGAACCACCCGGTCGAAGGTGCCGCCGTTGATGGTGACGCTGCCGCCTGCTTCTCCCCGAATGGCTTGCAGCCGGCGGGAAAAATACCGCTCCTCCCTCTCGCCCCCGGGACTGGTCACCTGCGTCAGCACCTCGCCGCCGTTAAAGATCGCCGTACCGGATACACCGATGGCGCACTTCGTATACTGATTATCTTTAGAGGGACACAGCATCTTGACCGTACCGCTCTCCATAACCAGCGTACCTTCACTCACATTGATAAACTCATAGTAGAATTCCTGATTAAACTCGCCGATCAGGGCGCCGCCCCCCACGCTGTCGCGGATGGTCAGCCGGGCATCCTTATCACATATATTGATCAGATACCCCTGCGCAACCTCCGAATAGTATTTCGCATACGCATTGACGGTGTGTCCGTTCAGATCCAGCACCTTGTCCATGGCCATCGACATGAAGATGATGTTGTCCTGATGCAGACCGGTGTGTCCGTTCAGAGACTTTGTTTCGATGTCCTTAACCACCTTCACCACCGAGCAATTTGTCGTGTAGTCCAGTGCCTTTTTCAGCTCCGCCCAGGTAGAAACCTCCACCGTGCCATCTGCTGCATCGGCCGTCACCGGGAAGAAGGGCACTGCTGATACGAGCATCATCACTGCCAGCAGAAGGCTAAGCCATTTCCTTCTTTTCATTGTGCTTCACCTCACCTTTCTTGTGTCGTCCTTACATCGCGTAAATCTGATCCATCAGGTATTCAGCGGTCATCGACCCGTAGAAAAACTGGTCGATGATACCATTTTTCTTGGCCTCCCGGATGTCCTTTGCCGCCTGTTTTTCGGTGTTGGAATCCACGATGAGGGCAATTTTGCAATCCGGGCACACCGTCTTTGCCTCATCCCGCAGCTTCATCCTCTCGCAAAGCAGCCATGGAGTATAGGCGGTAACCTCCATTAAAAGGATAAACGGTTTGAACACTCGACACAGTTCAATGGTATCTCGCGGGGACTCCGCACGAACCACAGCAATGTCGTAATCCGAATTCTTGAAAGCAGTCGCTATGGAATCGGCAAACAGAAAATTCTGCATATCGACCACGATTTTCTTCATCGAACCGTTCCTCCTTTTTTCTGATACATACAACGAACCTGTTCCGTCTTACTTTATGGCTTTATTGTAGCAAGGAACGCCGGCTCTGTCTGTCCTCAAAAGTGAGGACAAACGCCCCTTTAATTGTAAACAAATTGTGAACGAGCGTCTGTTTTTCGCAAAAAATTACCCAGCTTTTTGAAAGCTGGGTATTTTCGTGTCAAAAATGGTTTTTTCAGCGCGACGCTTTATTCAATTTGCTCCTACCTAATTTCTTCCTGCTCCTCGATCCAGCATCCGGGCACGACCATCCGTTTGCCCACAGCTGCGATCATCAGCCGATTGCGGTTTGTGTAGCCGGTTTTTTCCAGCATACGGTTAATATAGGTCCGCACCGAGGACTCGCCCACATTCAGCTTTACGGCAATCTCGGCATTTGTTTTTCCCTCGCAGAGCAGGCGCAGAGTCTCTATCTCACGGTCAGACAGGTCGCAGGAGAGCGTGTTGCCGAGCCGGACACTGGGCACGCCGTCCGGCCAAAAGTGCTTTCCGGAAAGGGTTCCCTCGATTACACCCACAAGGTCGCCGGTGGGGGAGTCCTTATACCAGAAGCTGTCTGCGCCGATTTTTCTGGCCCGATCAAGAAACCGTCCCTCCAGCATAGAGGTCACCATAACGATTTTTATCTGCGGATAGATCTTCTTGATGGATTCGGCTGCGGCAAGCCCATCCGAGTCGCTTTCGGTACATATGTCCATGAGAATCAGATCGATGGGCCCCTCATTGCAGCGCTGAAGCGCCGCGTCGGCCCGGAACAGCGTACCCGCCACCTGGCAGTCCGTGCATTTTTCCACGCAGGCGCACAGATAGGTTCTCGCCAGCGCCTGATCCTCCACGATCAGTATTTTTCTCATAGTCACAGGTTATTCACCCCCGAATTCCCGGATTTTGGTATCTCGATCGCCAGAGCAAACCTCGGATAGCTCTGCACCGTCATCTTTCCCCCCGAATTTTCGATCCGGTGGCGCAGGTTGGTAAGTCCGCCGCCCTCGGTGATCTCCTTTTCCGGCGGCTTGCCGTTATTGCGTATCACCACCGTGTAGCTGTCCTGGTTTTCCCAAATATTTGCGGAAATCTCCGTTGCCTTGGCATACTGAATGGCGTTGTTCAGGCAGACCTGCATGGCCGTGTACAGCAGCTCCGCCTCACCGTCCGTGGGCTCCTGACCTCTTATCCGCACGGTCACGCCGCTGGCCTTGGCGCTGTCCAGCAGTCTTTTTCTGGCCGGCAGGCAGATCGTATCCCGGAAGGCAATGACCTTCTCCCATTCATGGCATACAACGCCCGGATCCATACCGTCAAATTCCCCTGTTATGTACTGCTTCGTCAGTGTAATGCAGGCGGCAAGGCCATCGTGCATGGCGGATTTCGCGTCCAGCAGCTCCTTCTCCCGGGCCAGGGCCCCGGCATTATCGGAAAGCTGCTTCAGCTTTTCCGCGTCCTCCTGCAGCTTCTTGCTGTCTGCGGTAAGCTGTACCAAGGCGCGCTGCAGGTCGGTAACATCGGCGGCGGTAAGCTGTATATACCTCGTCCCGTACCGGTCGGTGACCTCCGTTTTTTCAAACCTCCACACGGTTTTGTCCGGAAACCGATAGGTGTTGTCTATATCCGGGATCCGCACAATGCCCCCTCCCGGGGCAGACAGCGCCTCCTCCACCTCGCCCAGATACTGCATATCGCTGTCAAGCAGGAATCGGCTCAGCTGATACATCTGCCGGTTGCACAGGACGATGCTGCCCGTCCGGTCAAAAAAACACACGCCTGTGGGAAGCCGGTCAAAGCTTTCCTTGATGGCATTAAAGCCCAGGTGTTTAATTCTAAGCACCGCTCCCGCCTCCTATCCTTGTGCGCACAAGCCACAAGCCGTCCTCCTGCTGAACCGTCACATCCGGAGAAGCCAAAAAGGACAGCTCGGCAGCACACTCCACCGACAGATCCATCTCGCCGTCGGACACGGAAATAAACAGGGAATACAGCCCGCCCATCGCCGCTTCCGTCACGACCTTCAAAAGGTCAAGCAGCCGCGCCACCTCTGTCGCGCGCATAGGCCCGGTCGTGTGGTAGACCACGCTGCATTCCGTGCCGCAAACGTTTATCACCCGCACCGCCTCGTCTATGGTCAGTCGAAGCTCCTGCTGCGGCAGAAGCTCATATTCCTGGCTGAGAAAGTACAGGTTGGCGCTGCGCTTAATGTAAGTGCCCAGCAGCAGGATCCTTTTCAGTGCGCTTTGTATTTCCTCGGGTGCGGCCCCCTGGCATTGCCGCAGCAGCTGCCCGACTCTGGTGATCTGATTTCCGTACCTTGCCTCCATATCGTCGTAAATACGGTTTTTTTCCGTCAGCTCAAGCAGCTTTTTCTGTATGATATAGGCCTCCCGTAATTTCTCTTTGTTGCTGTTGATTTTGGTCTTGTTTTCGCTCAGTCTTGCGCGCAGCTCCGTCAGCGGCCGCACATTATCCTGCCATACGGCATAGCCGCCGCTGATGGGCGCCGAGGAGATGCGTATTCCGTTGGGCCGGATGAGCGGAACGCCCTCCCTCGGGCAAACCATATCCTCCCCTGCGGCCCGGGAACGGAGAACGATATTCCCACTGCGATCCGCAATGCACGCCGCCAGCGTTGTCGCCTCGAACAGCTCCACATAGCCCGTATTGGACGGTATCATCCGGCAGCGTATACAGCTTTCATAAATCGCCGCATATAAAAGGCAAAATGTCACATTCATATCCCCGAGCCACCGGCATATGGCCGGCAGACCCGACAGATACAAAAGCCCATACAAAACCGTTATGCAGGCTATCACAAACGGCCTGATCCTTTTTTTGCTGCCGCTGGGGACGCGGCTTTTCTTCAAAAGGAGGGCAAGGGAAAAAGTCATGCACGCAACCATCCAGCCCATGCTGCAAAAGTAAAAAATGCCGTGGGAATAGCCATAATTGTCTGGCACGCCCGGCACACCGCTGTTGAATGCAAACACCTGCTGGTGCAGATCGTTGGTGATCACCAGCAAAAACAGTATGCCCGGCACGGCGACCAGAAAGCCGGCCCTTTCGGTCAGACGGTATTCCTCCGACTTCCCCAGCGTCAGCGCAATATACACTCCCAGCAGCGGTATAAACAGCATGGGCAAATAATAGAGATACCAAATGTACCGCGCCACTGTCAGGTCGGTGACAAACTCATATTTCAGCGTGCGCAAAATAAGCCACACCAGCATCAGCGCCGCGGTCAGACGCAGGCAGTGCAGTGCCTGCTTCTGTATAATGCGCCGGTCAATGGAATAGCCCCACAGGGAAAACAGCAGCAAATACAGCGCCGCGCGGATATAGTTCATCCAAACGCCGCCGATGTCGAGCATGGCCAGTATCCGGCAGGAATAGGCCGCCGCAATGATTGTAAAAACCAGGATCATGGGGATCAGCTGTTTCGTATTCCGTTTCATAGGGGAAATCTCTCGCTTTCTCCTGCAATCAAGGAATATTTCTTGGCAATTGTATTTGTTTCCCGGCAAGATGATTCCGAATGTGCATTTACCAACAGGATTTACTCCGAAAATAGGAACAGTCGGTCTTGTCTATCTTAGACTATACTATCATTTCTCTTGCAAAAACGCAACGCTATATAAAGCGATGGATTTCAATTTTTGCTTTTTTGTTGCTTTCCGACAAATTGCAAAAGCAGCTTCCAGGTTTCCAATAGTCTCGCATGGTTGAATTCCGGAAAAGAAGTGCCATCCTGAACTGCACCCCATTTCAGCATCAGCGCCTCCTTCCTTGGAATAACAAAAAAGACCGATGGGCAGCTTATACCCCATCGGTCTTAGTGCGGCAGTCGCCAGGCGGCGATTAAATTGAATATGACTCCTTTCTGCCTGCGTCCGCTGTTAACTGCCGAAAAACTCCGGATCCGAGAGTTGGCAGCATTTTTGTCCGTCACATCTGCGCAGAATGTGGTCCTGTTTTCGTGGTCAATGAAAAGTTGGACAAGCACCGGAAACCCGCTTGAAATCAAGCTTTTCCCGTGTTGTCCCAATTATAACACACTCACATGCCCTGGACAATGCCTCCGGTGGCCTCCAGCAGCCGGGGGTCCGTGACCTTCAGCAGCAGGTCCCGGCCGTCCCGGTTTGCGGGGCACAGCCGCACGATCTCCACGGTGTATTCCTGGGTATCATCTCCGGAGATGGTGGACAAAATAACAGCGGGGCCGATGGTCACCTCGCTGCGCCGGGCCACGGGCAGTGCCGCGCCGGATACAAAGCCGCCTTCTGCCACAGTGCCGAAAATGCCGCCGCTGGTATTGGCGGACACGGTGCCCACATCGTGCTGCACGGTGAAGTCGCCCTTCAGCTGTCCCGGGTCGCCCTTCTGTCCCTTTTTCACGGCTTTCACGGTAGTCTCCATAATGGAACCGCTGGACAGCGGCATCAGCTGGGCCGTGTCCGTATCGGTGATGCCGTGGCCCAGAGCGCCATAGGCGCCGGTGTCCGGGTCATAGAAGGTCAGAGTCCCCACGCCCGCCATAGAGTCCCGTATCCAGGCGCCCAGACGCCAGGAGCCATCCTCCGCCTGCACCGGCACGGCGGTGACGGTAAGGCTTTTGCCGTCCCGGCGCAGGCCCACGGCTGCAGGCGTTCCGCCGGCGGCCTGCAGCAGAGCCTGCAGCTCCTCGGCGGACGTGATCCTTTCGCCGTTGCAGCTGACGATCAGGTCCCCCTCCTGTATGCCGCAGTCGCGGGCCGGGCACGGACCGTCGCTGGAGGTAGACACCACCAGCACGCCATCGGCAAACAGCTTGATGCCCACCGCCTTCCCCACAGGGATCAAGGTGCGCTGGTCGGCCCATACCGTCTGGCAGCACAGGGCCCCGGTGAGCAGCACGGCCAGCAGCCATGCGGCCGGCCTGCGTATGCGTCGCTTTTTTTGCGTTTCATACATGCGATCACCCCTGTTTTTGAATTTTGTCGCCGGCGACAGAGTTACTTTGCGCGAATCGCCCGGCTTTCATGTCCGCTAAATATAGGATGCATTTCCGCCGCAGGCAAAAAAAGCGCCGCAGACAGCAGTCTGCGGCGCAAAGCCGGAAAAAATTTCAAATTTTATCGGATCTCATAGCGCTTAGGGTCCCTGGGCAGACACAGCTCCGGCACCAGGCCCACTACGAACACGCTGCCGGAAATAGCGGAGGCGAAGCCATTATAGCGTCACCTGGCATCCGGGGCCGAAGAAATACAGCACCCGCTCCGCCACCGGTGCTTCCAGCACCCGGCTCAGGGCCTGACTGTAGGCCGTCAGCTGGGGGCGATACAGCTCCGCCCGCTGGGCGGCCTCCTGGGGCAGGATGCGGTCCGTTTTGAAGTCCACAATGACCAAGCCCTGCTCCGTCCGGAAGGCGCAGTCCACCACGCCCTGGAGCATCAGCTCATCCTCCGGCTCCGCCTCCGGATCATACAGCGACGCCGGCAGCAGCAGGGAGAACCGGTACTCCCGGTACACCTCCCCCGCCCGGCGGATGCGCTCCGCCAGGGGCGAGGCCAGGAACCGGCGCACCTGCTCCAGCTCCAGGGACGCCGCCTGCTCCGGCGTCAGCAGATGCCGGGCCAGCAGGGCCTGCACCTGCTGCTCCGGCTCCGGGCCGCTCAGGTCCAGATACTGCATCAGCAGATGCATGGCCGTACCCCGCTGGGCTGCGGACAAAGGCCGCTCCCCTATCAGAAAGCGCGGCGTTTCCACCTGCACCTGACGCACCCGGCGGACGGTACCCTGGGCGATCTCCTCATCCAGTTCCCGGCCCTTCAGCTGGGTGGCCGTAACCTTGGTGGGAATGCGGCAGGCTGCCGGGTGGGGATAGTCCAGCTCCCGGACCTCCACAGGGCCGCTTTCGCGCGCCTCCTCCGGCGTGCTGTCCCGCTCCCGGAGAGCCGGCGCCACGGGATTTTCCCACACCTGCACCTGCCATCCGCCTCCGGCGCCTGTCAGGGTCTGGGGCTCCGTCTCCGCCCAGCGGCGGATGGGCTCCCCCTCCGGGGCGCACAGCAGCGGCAGCAGCAGCCAGTCCCCGGGGCATTTTGCCCCGGCCACCGCCTCCGGCGGCGCGGGCATCTCCGCCAGCACTGCCAGGTCCGCCGCCCGTTTCCGGGCGTGGGACATGCAGTCCACGCAGATGAGCTTCTCCTTGGCCCGGGTCAGGGCCACGTACAGAATGCGCATTTCCTCGGCCTTGCTCTCCCGGGTCAGGGCCGCCGCCACGGCGGATTTGGTAACGGTATCGTACCGGATCCGCCGCTGCCGGTCCACCCGCTCGGTGCCCAGCCCCAGCTGGGGATGCACCAGCACCGGCCGGTGGAAGTCGTCGGCGTTGAAGCGCTTGTGCAGGTCCGCCAGGATCACCACCGGGAACTCCAGTCCCTTGGACCGATGGACGCTCATGATCTGCACGCCGCTGCCGGTGGCCTGGGTGGAGATAGGCGGCTGACGTCCTTCCTCCAACAGGTCGTGGAGCTGGGTCACGAAGTCAAACAGGCCGCCCCGTCCCGCCGCCGCCTGCTGCCCGGCGTAGGTATACAGGGCGATGAGGTTTTCCTTCCGGGCCGCGCCGCCCTCCATGGCCCCGAACACCGCCATGGCGTGGCACTGGGTATAGAGCTTCCACAGCAGCCGGTCCGCCGTCATGTCCCGGGCGGCCAGCCGCAGACCGTCCAGCGTCTGCCGGAAGGCCGCCGTGTCCTCATGCTCGTCCAGGCACAAGGCGTCATAGTAGTCTCCCTCCGGCAGCAGCGCCCGGATCTGGGCCAGCCGGTCCGGGGAAAAGCCGAACAGCGGCGACCGCAGCACGGCGATCAGCGGCACATCCTGCCGCGGATTGTCGATGATCTGCAAAAATGACACCATCACCGCCGCCTCCAGGGTGCTGAAAAACGCCTCGCTCTCCCCGCTGGTGCAGGGAATGTTCTCCCGCCGCAGGGCCGCCGTATAGGCCGCCAGACGCGCCCGGGGGGACCGCATGAGAATGACGATATCCTCCGGCTCCACAGGCCGGGGCTGTCCGTCCTCTCCCTGCACCAGGAAGCCCTGGTCCAGCAGCCGTCGGATGCGCCGGGCCACAAACCGGGCCTCCACCTCCGTGCGGTCGAAGGTTTCCTCCTCCGTATTCTCCACGCTGATCAGGTGCAGCTCCGGCTCCATGCCCGGCCGGGGCGGGTACGCCGCCTCCGCGCCGAAATACAGCTGCTCGTCGTCGCCGTAGTCCATCTCCCCCATTTCCCGGGACATAATGGCCCGGAACACAAAGTTGGTGCCGTCCAGCACCTCCCGCCGGGAGCGGAAATTCCGGCTCAGCAGCACCTTTCGCGGCTGGCCCTCCTCCGCCTCCGCCGCCGGGCGGTAGGACAGGTATTTCTCCAGGAAAATGGTGGGATCCGCCAGCCGGAACCGGTAAATGCTCTGCTTCACATCGCCCACGGCGAACAGCCGTCGCTCCTCCCCGGACAGGGCCCGGAAAATGCAGTTCTGCACCTGGTTGCTGTCCTGGTATTCGTCCACCATCACCTCCCGGTAGCGGGAGGAGACCTGCTTTGCCAGCTCCGTGGGCCGTCCCTGGCCGTCGGTCAGCAGGTCGATGGCATAGTGCTCCTGGTCGGAAAAGTCCATCACGTTGCGCCGGACCTTCTCCGCCTGATAATGCAGGGTAAACTGTGCCGTCAGGCGCAG
>OFML01000286.1_pt1 | contig 47458 bp, 31 predicted proteins | sample 1541831 | NCBI WGS metagenome assembly OFML01 (sample SAMN04209237, study PRJEB22552) | human gut metagenome | biome: gut; material: feces | host: Homo sapiens | place: USA: Oklahoma | reverse complement strand
CTGATGATAAGCATAAGCTTGTCGTGGACGATTATGCAGCCGAGGTTGTCAGGGGTATTTTTTCATTGAAATTTCAGGGCTATAGCCAGCAGGCTATTGCAGATTTTCTGAACAAAGAGCAGGTCTTGTCCCCTGCGGACTACAAGAAAAGTCTCGGCCTGAACTACAAAACCGGGTTCAAAACGGAAGCCGTTTCAAAATGGAGCGCCGTCACAGTCACCAGAATTTTGACGAATCCCATCTATATCGGAACGCTGGTACAGGGCAAGCGTGGAACACCCAACTACAAAATCAAAAAATTACGGATGCGGGACGAGAAAGATTGGGTAGTCGTTGAAAATAATCACGAACCCATTATTGACCTGCTGACCTTCAATATCGTGCAGCAAATGCTGAAACGAGATACCCGCACTTCACCGAAGAAAGATATTGTGTATCCGTTGTCCGGCATGGTCTTCTGTGCAGACTGCAAAGCCTCTATGCTGCGCAAAACAGTCCACCGGGGGAAGCGAACGTTCAGCTATTATGTTTGCTCGGCAAATAAAAAGGGCAATGGGTGCAGCAGTCACAGCTTTGAACAGGGCAAATTGGAACAGACCGTCCTCAGAGCGATCACCAAGCACATCGAGGTCATATTGGATACGGATGCACTTCTGAAATCTATGGGGCAGGTCAGCATTGAAAACGCCCGTATCAAACGGCTGGACCTTGCCATTGTCCAGAAGAACAGCGAGTTGGACCGCTGCAAGGATTTTCGCATGAAACTGTATGAGGCTCTGAACGATAACCTGATCGACCGTGATGAATATGAGAAAATGCGGAGCAAATACACCAATATGATCAGCGAAGCCGAAGCAGCTGTTCGCAAGCTGGAGGAGGACCGAGAGAAAACATTGTCCTCGGCAGCACCAAGAGATTGTATGGCATCCATTGCCAAATTCAAAGGGATCACAGAACTCACCAGAGAGGTCGTCGTGACGTTGATCGACAGGATCTATATTTTTGAGGACAAGCACATTCGAATCGATTTTAATTTCAGGAACGAACTGGCCTATTACCAAGAGATTCTACAGCAGCAGGAGGTGAGCTGAAATGGCCAGAAAAAGCCGAGCACAGCCGCTTCCGATAGAACTGCTTCTGGAAATGGCTCTCTGGAAGGCCGGATTGTATACCCGCATCTCCGTAGAGGACGGAGACAATACGGAACAGAATTCCATTGGAAACCAGATAAAAATCGGGAACCACTTTATCGCCGGTGCAGACGATATCCGTCTTGTGGACACATATTCTGACAACGGCTATACAGGGATGAATTTTGAACGGCCCGGTTTTCAAAGACTGCTTGCAGATATCCGGGCCGGTAAGATCAACTGTGTTATCGTAAAGGATATATCCCGACTGGGCAGGCATTTCGTTATGACAAGCAACTATGTCGAACGTATTTTCCCGGAATTGGGTGTGCGGCTGATCTGCATCAATGACGAATATGACAGTTCCGATGCTGATGCGGATGCCTCCGCTCTGACGCTTCCCTTGAAAATGGTGATGAACGATTACTATGTCAAGGATATATCCAGAAAGATCCGTTCATCGATCCACGCCAAAATGGGCAGTGGGGAATATCTTCCCGCCTCCGGCAGCATTCCCTACGGATATATGCGAGACCCGGAAAACAACACCTTTGCAATAGACACCGAAACGGCGCCGATCGTTTTACGGATATTTCAGATGCGGGCAGATGGCATCAGCTTCAACGGAATATGTCGTACTCTGAATGCAGAAGGCATCCCCTGCCCTGGGAAGCTGCGCTACGACCGAGGCCTGACAAACGCACCCAAATACAAGGATGCAGTGTGGATACGGGGTACTGTTCGGAAGATCATCCAAGACAGAGTGTATATCGGCTGCAGGGTCCACGGGAAAATAAGCCGCAGCAAGGTGGGACTTGATAAACAGTCTCGTCCCGAAGATGAATGGACGGTCATTCAGGCCGCTCATCCAGCGCTTGTGTCCGACGAGCTGTTTGAGTACGTCCAGCAAATCAATGCTGAAGAACTTGAAAAGCGCAGGCAATACGCCCGAAGGAACGACTTTCAGGATGACTATCGGGAATTGTTCCGTGGTCTCATCTACTGTGCAGACTGTCATAGTTCCATGTCCGCAGGGAAAGGCTGTGCGAGAATTGGCGCCAACACACCAAGCCGCATCTTTTACGACTGCAACACCTACCGATATTCTGAGCATACCCGCTGTGCAAGTCATTATGTCAGGCAGGAGCAGATCTATTCCGTCGTCAAAAATGCGCTGGATCAGCAGGTAAAGGTCGCTGTGGATATTGAGCAGCTGGTCGCAGCAACAGACAATTTGCCCAATGGACGGCGCACATCGGAGACTGCAGGCAGGCTCGCACAGATTTCCCAGCAGCGAAAGAAGTTGGAAGGAAAAATCGAACAGCTTCTCATCGACCTTACGGACGGTCTCATCAGCCGGGACGAGTATGTGTATATGAAGGAAAAGTACACACAGCAGATGGCAATATCTATGGATGAGGAAGAAAAAGCACAGGCACAAGAGGCTGCGCTTCACGAATCTCTTTCCGCCGTACAGACTTGGCTTTATGCCATAAAAACGTACCGGGCATTGCCTGAGCTGAATCAGGAAGTTTTGAGACTGCTCATCAAAGAGATCCTTATCTATAAGGACCGGCATATCCAAATCGTTTTTAATTACGCCGATCCATACAAACTCATTGCCAAGCTGCAAAACCACATGGAGGAGGTGCGAAACGTTGTCTGACTTATCAGCGTCACTGTTGACTGATTTGATAGATATATCCTATCTGCGTTTGTCAAAGGAAGATGGAGATGTCGAATCCGGCAGTGTCGAGGAAAGCTGCAGCATTCAATCGCAGCGAACCTGCATTCGCAAATACCTTCAGGACAACGGAATGTCGGCAGATGATTTTCAGGAAATCGTAGACGATGGATACAGTGGAACATCCATGCACCGGCCCGGAATGGAGCAACTGCTGAAGCTGGTGGAATCCGGACGTGTCCGTACCATCATCGTGCGTGACCTTTCCCGCTTCGCCAGAAACTACTTGGAGGCTGGCCACTATCTGGAATTTGTATTCCCAGCCTATAATGTCCGCTTTATATCCATAAACGACCAGTTTGACAGTGCAGAAATCGGAGAGTCAACAGGAGGACTCGAATTGGCTATCCGGAATCTGATCAACCAGATGTACAGCAGAGATATTTCCAAGAAGATCAAAAGCGCCGTTGATTTGAAGAAACTCAGCGGGGAATTCGTCTATGGGACAGCCCCGTATGGCTATAAGAAGGGTGAAGTCAGAAACACGATCGAGGTTGATGAAAACGTAGCCCCCATTGTCAGACAAATTTTTAAGTGGGCATCGGAAGGTATCACTGTGACCAATATCGCAAGGAGACTGAACGAGGAGGGCATACCAACTCCATCTGTCTACCTTGCCAAGGTCAGGGGGAACTATAAGACCCGCTCCACATGGAATTACGAGTCCATCCGCAATATTCTCCTGAACCGGATCTATACCGGGGATACCGTTCCCTTTAAGTCTCATGTTGTGCGTGTGGGCAGTGATCTTGTTCGGCCGGTTCCACCGGAGCAACAGCAGGTCATCCCCAATACGCATGAGGCAATTATCAGCCGGGAGCTTTATTACCAAGCGCTGACCGTGGTCAAATCCGTCAAAAAGAGTAAAGGCGTAAAATCAGATAACCCCTTTACTTCTCTTCTTGTGTGCGGCTGCTGTGGGAACCGCCTCAGCAAAGGGAAGGCATCGAACAAGAACTGGCTTTGCGCCATGCACCGGTATGCTCCCAACACAGATTGCAAAAATGTCCGCATTGAAAATGACAGGCTCGAACAAATCGTCCTGCACGCCATCACTGTACAATGTAAATTGCTGGATGCGAAGATCCAGTCCATCAAGGCGGAAAGCAGCACCGTGAAATCCAGTGACCAAATTCTTCGCAAAGAATGCCAGCAGCTGCGGAAGCAAATCGACCATGTCCAAGTTGAGAAAATGGATCTCTACGAAAAGTATATGTCCGGCGAAATAACGAAGGACACATACCTGGAGGATAAGAGAACACTGGTAGAACAAGAGGAACAGCTAAAAGCGCAGTTCGTAATGGCCGAGCAGAAGCAGGCGCTGCTCGCAGAGCGGATAAAGGTGAGCACGGAGCAAATCACAGCAGCAGGCAGAATAACGCCGTACCACTCCGTCACGAAGCTCACGCAGGGGCTTGCGAGGGAGCTTATCAAAAGGATCGTCATCAAGCCAAACGGTGGAGTCCAAATCGAATGGAACTTCTCCGATGAGCTCTCAGGCATGATAGATTTCCCTGAAATCAGCGCAAAAAAGCAGGCTGTATAGCAAAAAAGTGTTGTCCCTATCTTGACACAACCATGGGGGCGTACCGCATTTTCTCCTTCCTGTGCGAACATGCGGCCCTGGACGCCCGGACCTTCCTGCTGGGAGCAGCGTGCCTGCTGCTGGCGGTTGTGGGCTTTCTGCTGGCCCGGCGCAGCTTCCGGCGGCTGCAATACCTGCGGGACAACGGCGAATAACGTGTAAAGTAAAATGCGGTGCAGTCTCCGAAAAGGGACTGCACCGCATCTTACTATGTTATAACTACGTTTTCAAAACTGCAGGAACCCTGCGGGAGCGCCCAGATGACGCACCAGCAGCTGCCGCACAGGGACAGCCACGTCTCCCACGGCCTCCTCCGCCTGAGCAAACAGCATCACCATCATGGCAGCGTTGGGGAAGGGGCAGAACTCGCCGGGATTGCACAGGGAGATCAGCACCATGCCCAGATACGACACGGCCAGCGCCTGCATGAACGGGTCGCGGCCGCCCTCCCGCAGCAGAGCAATGCGGTCGTGGAGCAGCCGTCCGTAGGCTACGATGCCCACCAGGCCCATACTGCCCATGACCTGGGCCACGCTGTTGTGGTAGAACACCATGCTGCCCTCCACGCCGCTGAACACATCGGCGTTCCGGGTGCTGCACAGGCCGATGCCGAATACCGGATGCCGCAGGAAATCATCCACCGCCCGGGCCAGAAACTGGAGCCGGTCGGAGTTGCTGTCCTGGATGTCCTCGCCCATACGGCTATGGAGCACCCATTGCAGCACCACGGGGCCCGCCGCCAGAACAGCGATCCCGGCGGCCACGGCCAGGGCCGTCAGGCACCGGCGGCTGATGACGCCGTGACGCATCAGATACACGCCGCACAGGGCCAGGATCACCGCGCCGAACAGCAGCGCGCTGCGGCTGCCCGTCAGGGCCAGGGCCAGAGCCATCACCCCGCCGGTGACCAGATGGCCCCGGTTCTTCAGGCTCAGATAAAACGGCATAGGCAGCGCCGTCAGCAGAACGGATGTGGCAAAGTTCCGATAGGACAGATACAGCACACCGACCACGGCTCCGTTTGCCAGCCACGCCTTCAGATAGGCCAGCAGCACCGCCAGAGCCATGCACATGCCCAGGGCGCAGAAAATCCCGGCAAACCGCCGGTGCAGGTCATAGGTCCGCTTCTCTGTCAGGTGGGAGCGGAACAGCACATACAGCACCAGCATCCCCACCCCCAGGCCCAAGGTATAGTACAGGGACAGAGGCTCCACAGCCTGCTTCCGGGTGATCACGTCGCAGCCGCCCAACAGGGTGGCGATGGACACCAGGGCCAGGCCCATGCCGCTGCGGCCCAGGCGAAGCGTCACCGGCCACACGGCAAAGTGCCACAGAAGCGCCAGCACCAGCGGCGGCACCAAGGCCGCGCAGGGCAAGAAGTCCGACAGCTGCCCGTAGCACTGGGTGGACATGAGAAACGCCATGAAAAACGGGCACACCGGAGCCAACAGATCCGGGCAGGCGGCCAGCAGCCAGATGACGATGCAGCCCAGGGCCACCACACCATAAACCGGCTGCCCCGCAGCCATAAACGCCCCCGCCACCGTCAGCAGTACGGGAAAATATGCGCGGCTCAGCCAGAACCGCTGTGCATACCGGCTAAGCCGGGAAAAAAATGTATACAAAGTCCGGCGCGCCCGGGCCCACAGGCCCCCCGCCAGATCAAGAGACGGCATCCACATAGCACACTGCGCTCCTTTACCGCAGAAACTACCTTTTTAGATACTTGGAAAAATTCTTTTTTCATCGTCGGGCCCGGCGCATCCCTTCCTGTCAGGTGCGGGGCCTCAAACCCACTTCCCAGGGTATTATATCATAAAAAGTTTGAAAAATTTGTAAACATTTGGGGCATTTCGTCACCCACAAGGGCCCAGCGTCCCAGTATTGCGTACTTTATCACGTTTAGACTCGTCTGTCAACCCGGAAAATCAACATTTTTCTCCCGATAAGTCTCTCGTTCGTTGTACAGTATCGCGCCGCATTGTCCATAACCGGCGCACACTGCCCTGCAGCACCCAGTATATGGCCCTGCCGCTGCCGCCATGCAGGCGAAGCGGGTAAAAAATCTCCCCGGCAGACTGGCTGCCGGGGAGATTTTTATTCGTTTGCGTTAAGCCGCTGGGCTGTTCAGCACTTCTCGTAGATGGTGGCAACGCCCATGCCGCCGCCGATGCACAGAGTGGCCAGGCCGCGCTTGGCCTCGGGGCGCTTCTGCATCTCGTGCAGCAGGGTGACGATGATCCGGGCGCCGGAGGCACCCACGGGGTGACCCAGAGCGATGGCGCCGCCGTTGACGTTGACCTTGCTCATGTCAAAGTGCAGCTCGCGGGCCACGGCGATGGACTGAGCGGCAAAGGCCTCGTTGGCCTCCACCAGGTCCATGTCCTCGATGGTCAGGCCGGCCTTCTTCAGAGCCTGACGGGTAGCGGGCACGGGGCCCACGCCCATGATCTTGGGATCCACGCCGCCCTGGCCCCAGCCGATGAGCTTGGCCATGGGCTTCAGACCGTACTTCTCCACAGCCTCGCCGGAAGCCAGCACGATGGCGGCAGCGCCATCGTTGATGCCGGAGGCGTTGGCAGCGGTGACGCGGGGCTGGCCCTTGTCAGCGGCATCCTGGATGCCGGTGGGCTCGAAGGTGTTCACCACCTGGGGATTGGGAGACTCGGGGCTGACGGGGAAGGCGCCGCGCAGCTTGGCAATGCCTTCCTTGGTGACGCCGGCCTTGGGATACTCATCCTTGGCGAAGGGGACCATTTCCTTCTTGACCTTGACCATCACGGGGACGATCTCGTCGTCGAAGCGGCCGGCCTTCTGGGCGGCCTCGGTCTTCTGCTGGGAAGCGGCGGCGAAGGCGTCCTGCTCCTCGCGGGTGATGCCCCAGATATCGTTGATGTTCTCGGCGGTGGTGCCCATGTGATAGTTGTTATAGGCGTCCCACAGGCCGTCCTTGATCATGGTGTCCACCAGCTTCTTGTCGCCCATGCGAGCGCCCCAGCGGGCGTCCATGGAGGCAAAGGGAGCGGCGCTCATGTTCTCGGTACCGCCGCAGACCACCACGTCGGAATCGCCGGCCAGGATGGAGCGGGCGCCCTCGATGACAGACTTCATGCCGGAGCCGCAGACCATGCCCACGGTGTAAGCGGGAACGGAATAGGGGATACCGGCCTTGATGGCCACCTGGCGGGCAACGTTCTGGCCCTGGGCAGCGGTCAGGATGCAGCCGAACATAACCTCATCCACGTTTTCGGGGGCGATATTGGCACGCTTGAGGGCCTCCTTCACCACCACGGCGCCCATCTCGGCGGCGGGGGTGTTCTTCAGGGAACCACCGAAGGAGCCGATAGCGGTACGGCAGCAATTGACGACATACAGATCTTTCATGATGGAATTTTCCTCCTACATTTGGTTTTGGGGTTCTACTCTGTACCTATATCGTAGTCATTTTCGGTCGAATAGTCAACCCCCAGAATTGCTCCGCGCTGAAAAATCGTAGGACTGAACAGGAAATAACCCGGTTCGTTTGTTAGTTTGACTAAAAATTAACAAACTGTTTTCCTCAGGAGAGAGCCGAACGGGCCTCCTGGAGCCTGGTATAAAAGGCGCCGGGGTCCAGCTTGTTGAACAGGCGGGTGTTGTATTCCACCTTTGCGTCGGCCACGGCGGCCTTGATTTGCGTTTCAAACAGGGCATTGACCACGGCGGACTGGTCCAGCTCCTTGCCCACGGCCACATACAGGGCGCTGCCGGTGTCGATGACATCGCTGACCTGGCCGGGCTCCAGCGCCGACACGGCGGCGGCCAGGGTCTCGCCCATGTCCCCGGCGGAGGCTGTGACGCCGGCCTCCGTCACGTCCTCCATGCCCAGCTGGCCCGCCAGGTCCAGATATGCGGCGGTAACGTCCTGGGCGTCCCGCAGCTGCTGGGCAAAGCTCTCGGCCGCCAGGCGGGTGTTGTCGTCATCCTGGCCGTCCAGGGGCCAGTACAGCAGCAGACTGGTGGCATAGCCCTTCTGCCGGGCCAGGGCGTCAATGTCCTCCTGGGCAGGGTACAGAGCGCTGCCGGGGGTACAGAACGCCTGACGCACCCCGGCATACAGGTAATAGCCCCGGCTGATGGCGTCGAACATGGCCTCCGACACGCCCATGCCCTGGATCTGCTTGCTGTAGGCCTCCTGGCTGCCGTAATAGGTGATATACTGCTGGCGCTGGTTTTCCAGGGCCTCCCGGTCGGCGTCGGACAGGGTCACATTCCCCCGCTTGGCCCACTGGCGAACCACGGCGTACAGCTTCACGGTCTCCAGGGCGTCCTGCTTGGCATAGGCCCCGTAGGTCATCCCCTCGGACAGCTCCGCGTCAAAGTCAAGGTCCTGAACGTTGTACGCCAGATACTCGCAGTCATAGGCCAGCCAATACAGATACTCCTCGGCGTCAATGGTCTCTCCGTTGACGGTCAGCAGCTCGGCGTCGGGCCGGATGCCGCTGGCCTGATAGAACAGGCCGTCGGTGCGGTGGCCGTTGGTAAGGATACCGCTGGCGGAGATGCCCACCACCAGCAGCGCGGACAGGACCACCGAGGCGGCCAGACGGATCCATGCTTTTTTCATAAGTTATCTCCTTCCCGGGCAGCTTTGCCCAGCTCTTCTTTTTTCAGCCGCAGCTCCTCCGTCAGCCTCCCGGCAGCGGAGAGGGCGTCCTCCCCGGGGGCCAGGTGCAGCCGGAGCCGGGGAGGCTCCCCGGCGGACAGACGCAGGCGATTGCGGTAGCCGGGCATGGAGCACACGGCCATCAGGCTGGGTACGTCCACGCGGCTGTCAAAGGTGAAGGCCACCACACCGGCCCTCTGGGTGATATCGGTGATGAACACCTCGGCGGCGGCAGCCCGCAGCAGGGCCACGTCCAGCAGGGCCATCACCGGCTTGGGCGGGTCGCCGTAGCGGTCCGTCAGCTCGTCCACCAGGTCCGACGCCTCCTCCGTGGTGCGGATGGCCGCCATGCGGCGGTACAGGTCCATGCGCTGGTGGGCGGAGGGCACATACCGCTCCGGAATGTGGGCGGAGGTGGCCAGGTCCGCCGAGCAGTCGGGGCGGATGTCCTTTCCCCTCCCCTGCTGCTCCAGCACCGCGTCGTTCAGCAGCCGCAGATACATGTCGTAGCCCACACTCATCAGATAGCCGGACTGCTCCGGGCCCAGCAGGTTCCCCGCCCCGCGGATCTCCAGGTCCCGCATGGCAATGCGGAAGCCGGAGCCGAAGGCCACATACTCCCGGATGGCGGACAGGCGCTTGCTGGCCACCTCCGTCAGCACCTTGCCGGGGCGATAGGTCAGATAGGCATACGCCCGGCGGGCGCTGCGGCCGATGCGGCCCCGGATCTGGTGCAGCTGGGACAGGCCCAGCCGGTCCGCGTCCTCGATGATCAGGGTGTTGACGTTGGGGATATCGATGCCGGTCTCGATGATGGTGGTGCACACCAGCACCTGGATCTCGCCGTCGGCCATCTGCTGCATGACGGAGCTCAGCTCCCGCTCGGCCATTTTGCCGTGGGCAATGCCGATGGCCGCATCCTCCCCCAGCCACTGCCGCAGGCGTCCGGCGGTGGACTCGATGTTCTCCACCCGGTTGTGCAGGTAATATACCTGGCCGCCCCGGCTCAGCTCCCGGCGGATGGCCTCGGCAATGACGGGCCACTCGTGCTCCATCACATAGGTCTGCACCGGCTGGCGGTCGTGGGGCGGCTCCTCGATGGTGCTCATGTCCCGGATGCCGGACAGGGCCATATTCAGAGTCCGGGGAATGGGGGTGGCGGACAGGGTCAGGGTGTCCACCTGCCGGGCCCGCTCCCGGAGCTTTTCCTTGTGGGTAACGCCGAAGCGCTGCTCCTCGTCGATGACCAGCAGCCCCAGGTCGTGGAATTTCAGGTCCTTCTGCAATAGCTTGTGGGTGCCGATCAGCAGGTCCACCTTTCCCGCCTGGGTCCGGGCCAGGATGTCCCGCACCTGGGCCGGGGTCCGGAACCGGGAGAGCACCTCAATGTTCACCGGGAAGGAGCGGAAGCGGTTCACCGCCGTGGCATAGTGCTGCTGGGCCAGAACGGTGGTGGGCACCAGAATGGCGGCCTGCTTGCCGTCCAGAATGCACTTCATCACCGCCCGCAGGGCCACCTCGGTCTTGCCGTAGCCCACGTCGCCGCACAGCAGCCGGTCCATGGGCCGGGGCTGCTCCATATCGGCCTTGATGTCCCGGATGGCCTGGAGCTGGTCGTCGGTCTCCGTGTAGGGGAAGGCGTCCTCAAACTCCTGCTGCCAGGGACTGTCCGGTGAGAAGGCATGGCCCGCCAGCCGCTGGCGCTGGGCATACAGCCGGATCAGGCCCTCGGCCAGGTCCTTGGCGGCGGCCTTGGCCTTGCGGGTGGTCTTAGCCCACTCGGTGCCCCCCAGCTTATTGAGCTTGGTGCGCTCGTTGTCCTCGCCGGGGCCGATGTACTTGCTGACCAGGTCCAGAGACGTGGCCGGAACGTACAGCACGTCCTGCCCGGCGTAGGCGATCTTGATATAGTCCTTTTCCACCCCGTCCACCGGCATGCGCAGCATGGCCACGAACCGGCCGATGCCGTGATGGGCGTGGACCACCAGGTCCCCGGGGGTCAGGTCCGTGTAGGACTGGAGCTTCTGCTGATTGCTGTCCCGCCTGGGCCGGGGCTTTTTGGCCCGGCCGGACAGGGGCGTGGTCAGCTGCCCCTCCGTCAGCACCGCCAGCCGCCCCTCCGGATATTCGCACCCGGCGGACAGGGCTCCCACGGCAATGAGCACCGTGCCCTTTTCCGGGGACTTTTCCCCGGACAGGTCCACGGCGGCGAGGATTTTCCGGTCCGCCAGCATCCGGCGGAGGTTCCGGGCCCGGACCTCGCCGCCGCACAGCACCATCACCCGGTAGCCCGACGTGAGATAGTGGGTCAGGTCCGTGCAGGCCAGCTCCAGGGAGCCGCCGTAGCTGGACAGCTGCTTGGCCGTCAGCTGGAGAAGGTCCCGGGGCTGCAGCAGCTGCCGCCCGGTGGTGAGACCGTCCAGCTGCACCACCGGATGCTTTTCCAGCCCCAGGGCCAGCTCCGGCTCCGAGGCGGCAAAATCCGCCAGCTCACCGGCCAGAAAGCCCGCCTCCATTCCGGCGGACACGTCCTCCTTCAGCTGCCACAGCCAGCCCCGCAGGGCCTCCGCTGTGCGGCCGCTGTCCTCCACGCAAATCAGGGCATCCGTGGGCAGATAGTCCAGGGCGGTGGTCTTTTCCGGGTACACCGCCGCCATGCAGCGGTCCGCGCCGTTGGGGGTGACCCCCTGGCGCAGCAGGGCGGCATCGGCGGTCAGCAGGTCCCGCAGGGCCTGGGTGCCCTGCCTCCGGGCAAGGCGCTTTACCGCGGCCTCCAGCCGGGCGGCGGCGTCCTCCGCCGTATGCTCCTCCCAGCCGGGCAATACCTCCGCTGCCGGAAGCAGCAGCGCCTCCCGGCGGTTTTCCACCCGGCGCTGGGTGGCGGCGTCAAATATGCCCAGGGAGTCGATCTCGTCGTCGAAAAATTCGCAGCGCACCGGCTGCTCCATGCCCGGGGAGAACACGTCCAGGATGCCGCCCCGCAGGGCGAACTGTCCCGGGCCCTCCACCTGGTCGCAGCGGGTATATCCGGCTCCGGCCAGCCGCCGGGTCAGGGCGTTCAGGTCCCACTGCTGGCCCACGGCCAGGGTCAGTGCCGTCCGCTCCAGAACCCGGGGCGGAATGCACCGCTGCACCAGTGCGTCCGGGGTAGTGACCACCACGGGGCTGTCCGCCAGGCGGTACAGGGCCGCCAGCCGCTGGTTTTCCCACTGGCGGCTGGACTCCATAGGCCGCCACTGAAGCTCCCGGGCCGGGAGCACCAGGGGCGTCTCCCCGGTGAGCACGGCCAGGTCACCGGCCTGGCGCCGGGCCTCCCGTTCGTCGGCACACAGCACCCACAGAGGCCGTCCGCTGTCCCGGTGCAGGGCCGCCTCCACCTGGGCCCGGTGGACCGGTCCCACGCCGGTGACCAGCACCGGCGAAACGCCGCCGCGCACATCCTCTGTCAGCTGCCGCACCTCCGTCAGGTGCAGCAATTCCTTTACCAGCGCCTTCACCGGGCACCTCCCTTCGTTTTCCCCCAACGCATCCCGGGGCGTATACGGTAAGTATACGCCCCGAAGCTGTAATTTAACTTAAATTTTGTCCGCCCGCCGCCTGTCGGGGGCGGGAGCCCTTCTATGCTTATGCGCTCTTTCCGGATTTCTTCTCCCGGGTAAAGACCTCTGCCGTGATCAGCGCCGTCAGCGGGATAGACAGGATCACGCCCACGCTGCTGGCTACGCCGCTGACCACCTCCAGGGATACATAGGCCGAGCTCAGCAGCTGCCGGGGGGACAGTCCCAGAGAATACAGGTACAGGATCAGGGTAAAGCCGCTGCCCAGAAACGCCAGGATCAGGGTGTTGGTCATGGTGCCCACCATGTCCCGGCCGATGTTCATGCCGGAGCGGAACAGCTCCCTCCGGGACAGCTCCGGATTGGCGGCGTGGACCTCCGACAGGGAGGAGGCAATGCCCATGGTCACGTCCATCACCGCGCCCAGGGCGCTGATGACGATGCCGCCCACCAGCAGGCCCCGCAGACCGATGGGCGTGCCGGTCTGCCGCAGCTGCAGCAGGGGCTCCACGTCGTCGATGCGCAGGCCGTCGATGCGGGTCAGTCCCTGGGCCAGCAGGCCGAACAGCAGGGCCAGGGCGGTGCCCGCCACTGCGCCCAGCATGGCGCACACGGTCTTTTTCCGGACACCGCCTACGATGGTCAGGCTTACCACCGCCACATAGGCGCAGACGATAAACGTCATCAGCAGCGTGTTGGCACCCTTCATCAGGGACGGCAGCAGCACGCCGAACAGGCACACCAGCGTCACCGCCAGGGCCACCAGGGATTTGATCCCCGTCCGGCCGCCCACGGCCACCGCTGCCGCGATGAACAGCACCAGCACGATGCAAAGGGGCAGCAGACGGTCGAATTCATACACCGTGGCATTGACGGTGCCGTCGGAATAGGTGGAGATCAGGACGGTGGCCCGGTCCCCGACCTTCAGCGGCCCGCCATACAGGGGCCCCACATAGTTATATACCTGCATCTGCTGGCCCTTATAGTCGCCGGAGCGGACGGTGACCAGCAGCAGCTGCTCGCCGCGATAACCGTTGTCGGAGGTAGGGTCCTTCTCCGTGGAATCGGAGAGGATCTGGTCCACGGAGGCGCTTTCGTAATCCGCGCGGTTCTCTGGCTCGTCGGACTGCACCGGCACGGGAGCCGCCAGCAGCCGCGCCGCCAGCAGCACCGCCAGCGCCGCCGCCAGCACGATGCACGTCCATTTATTCTCCCGCAGCCAGGCGGCAGGGCCGGGCCCCTTCGTTTTTTTCTTCATATATACCGGTCCTTTCGGCAATTGGTGACACCAGCATAGCAAGTTGCGCCCCCCTTGTCAAGCAGGGCTTTGTGCAATCATCCATGCCTTGTGCACATATTAGCAAAATTTGTGTCAAATCTGCAAATAAAACTGGAAACTGACAGAAGCGTATGTTACAATGAAAATACCTGTGGGGCGGGAAGCTCCGGGAGAAATTAAAGGAGGTAATAGCCTGATGAAAACACCTGTTCGCACCAGACTTCTGTCTGCGCTGCTGTCACTGGTCATGCTGGTTTCCCTGCTGCCGGTGTCGGTATTCGCAGCGGACCCGGCGTCCAAAAGTGCAGCACTGGTCACCGACGCGTCGACCTTGAAGGCCGGCGACCAGATCATCCTCTCCGCAACTGCCAACGACAGCACCTTTGCCGCCGGGGCCATGTCCGGAAAATTCCTTTCCAGCGTGGAAACCAAGCTGGACGCCCTGGACAAAAAGGTGGAAATCTTTACGCTGGGCGGAAGCGCCGGGGCCTGGACCCTGACCGCCTCCGACGGCAAAAAGATCTCTGCTGTCAAGGCAAAGGAATTGAGCAATTCCGGCAAGGGCACCGACACCTGGACCATCGCCATCGATGACAACGGCGCCGCCACCATTGCCAGCACGAATACGGCCTGCGGCCGCATTCTGTACAATGTGAGAAACCCCCGTTTCCTGAACTACACCTCGGACACCAACGTGTCCATGCTGCTGCCCAGCATCTATAAGCTGGACACTGCCGCCGCCCGGGAAAGCGGCATCGTCACCGATCTGACCACCCTGCAGAACGGCGACAAGGTGGTGGTGTTCAACCCCGCCAACAAGAAGGCTCTGTCCTCCGTGTACAACGGCTTCTATAACACGGGCGTGGATGTGGAGCTGACCGGTGGCAAGCTCACCGGCTACACGGATGCAGAGCTGTGGACCGTGAACCGCACCGAGAGCGGCGCCTATACCTTCTCCACCGCCGAGGGCAAGAAGCTGTCCATGGACACCAGCTACAGCAGCACTCCCCTGGACAAGGCCAATGTGGATTGGGAGCTCAGCGCTGCCGCCACGGCGGACTGCTTCTACATCAAGAACGTGGGCCGCGGCAGCTATCTGGAGTGGTTCGCCGAGAAGAACAATTGGAGCTCCTACGGAACCATCGGCAGCAACGAGGCTCTGTTTGCCCAGCAGCTTTATCTGGTGGCAGACACCCAGGAGCCTGACCAGCCCGGTCAGCCTGATGATCCCACCGCTCCCCTGAAGAACGGTGACCAGGTGGTCATCTATAACCCTGCCAACCTGAAGGCCCTGTCCACGGAGTACACCGGCTTCTATAACAAGGGCACCGACGTGACCCTGGCCAATGGCAAGCTCTCCGGTTATACCAAGGCCGACATCTGGACCGTGGGCGTCAACGCCGACGGCAGCTACACCTTCTCCACCGCCGACGGCAAGAAGCTGTCCATGGACGAAAAATACTCCAGCACTCCCCTGGACAAGGCCCACACCGCCTGGACACTGGAGCAGGCTGCCACCGAGGGCTGCTACTATATCAAGAACGTGGGCCGCAGCAGCTATCTGGAGTGGTATGCCGAGAAGAACAACTGGAGTGCCTTCGGCACCATCGGCAGCAATGAAGCTCTGTTTGCCCAGGCATTCTTCAAAATTCAGAAAAGCGGCATCGTTACCTCCGTATCCGACGGCGACCAGGTGGTGGTATTCAACCCCGCCAACGGCAAGGCCCTGTCCACGGAGTACACCGGCTTCTATAACAAGGGCACCGACGTGACCCTGGCCAATGGCAAGCTCTCCGGTTATACCAAGGCCGACATCTGGACCGTGGGCGTCAACGCCGACGGCAGCTACACCTTCTCCACCGCCGACGGCAAGAAGCTGTCCATGGACGAAAAATACTCCAGCACTCCCCTGGACAAGGCCCACACCGCCTGGACACTGGAGCAGGCTGCCACCGAGGGCTGCTACTATATCAAGAACGTGGGCCGCAGCAGCTATCTGGAGTGGTATGCCGAGAAGAACAACTGGAGTGCCTTCGGCACCATCGGCAGCAACGAGGCTCTGTTTGCCCAGCAGCTCTATCTGGTAGGCGACGAGATGGACCAGCCCGCCGGCAGCCTGCCCCAGGAGGGTGCGCAGGTGGTGCTGTTCAACCAGAATGCCCAGGGCGTCCTGGCCCAGCAGAATGACAACACCGACAGCCCTGCCATCAATAGTGTCTCCGCCCAGATCACGGACGGCAAGGCCATCCCCGAAAACGGCGGCGTGGTGTTCACCGTGGAGCGCAGCGGCGAGTATTACCGCTTCCGCAACGAAACCTACGGCTATCTGTGCTCCAACGGCACCGGCAACAACGCCTTCTATTCCCAGACCGCCGGCGACGACGCCGACTGGACCGTGGAGCCCTGCAGCGGCGGCGTGGGCGGCTATCAGCTGGAAAGCCGCACCGCCAAGTTCAACGGCCGGTACAGCCAGTATCTGGAGTATTACAGCGACAGCTATAAGACCTACAGCATGTACAACGTCACCGACTACACCATCTACTCCTTCTTCTTCTATGGTGTGGCCGACAGCGTGAAGCTGGACGGCGGCGTGGTCAACGATCCCGCCGTGGTGTTCACCTCCGCCGACACCGTGAAGGCCGGTCAGGACTATACCCTGACCTTCACCGTCAACGATGTCAAGGCCGTTTCCAAGCTGGAGATCCTGGTGGACGGCAAGGCCGCCGGTGTCATCACCGACTACACCGCCGACGGCAAGAACTACACCGCCAATATCCCCGCCGCCATGCTGGCCGGTGCCGACAAGGTGACCCTCACCGTCCGCGTCACCAACGCCTCCGGCGCGTCCTATTCCGGCAGCCTGGTGCTCACCGTGGTGGACGAGCCCTCCATTGGGGCTGTGACCCCCCTGAAGGGCAGCCAGACCGGCAGCGAAAAGCGGCCCGTGATTTCCGCCGAGATCATCAACGCCGGTGAGAATCCCACCCTGGAGATGACCGTCAACGGCCAGAAGGTCAACGCCGTGTACGCCGGCGGCAAGCTCACCTATACCCCCGCCGCCGACATGACCGACGGCCGCACCAATGTTACCGTCACCGTCACCCGCGCCGACGGCAAGACCGCCTCCTTCAACTGGTTCTTCACCGTGGGCCAGGCCCAGTATCAGCTGTACTTCGGCCAGCTCCACAGCCACACCCAGTATTCCGACGGCGCAGGCTCCCTGGACGCCGCCCTGGACTATGTGAAGAACCTGCCCGAAAGCGCCAATGTCCAGTTCGTGGCCTTCACCGACCACTCCAACTACTTTGACACCACCGGCGCGGCCAACCCCGAGGGCGCCCTGTACGACATGAGCCTGGCCAGCGCCTCCAGCCAGGAGACCTGGAACAGCTATCGTTCCTCCGTGGCCGCCTTCAACGAGGCCAACGCCGGTTCCCTGGTGGCTCTGGCGGGCTTCGAGATGACCTGGTCCGGCGGCCCCGGCCACATCAACACCTTCAATACCCCCGGTATCGTCTCCCGCAACAACTCCACCCTGAACAACAAGACCGACTATGCCGGTATGCGCGCCTACTATGCCCTGCTGAGCCAGCAGGAGGGCGCAGACAGCCTCAGCCAGTTCAACCACCCCGGCAACACCTTCGGCACCTTCGGTGACTTCGCCTTCTGGGATCCCGTCATCGACAGCCGTATGTACATGGTGGAGGCCGGCAACGGCGAGGGCCAGATCGGCGCCGGCGGCTATTATCCCAGCTATGAGTATTACACCATGGCGCTGGATAAGGGCTGGCACCTGGCCCCCACCAACAACCAGGATAACCACAAGGGCCGCTGGGGCAACGCCAACGACGCCCGCGACGTGATCCTCACCGACGACTTCAGCGAGCAGGGCATCTATGACGCGCTGCGGGCCATGCGTATGTACGCCACCGAGGACAAGAACCTGGAGATCGGCTACACCGTCAACGGTATGCTCCTGGGCAGCAGCCTCACCGAGGTTCCCGAGAAGCTGAACATCCACGTCACCGTCAACGACCCCGACGCCAACGACACCATCACCAAGGTGGAGGTCATTGTCAACTCCGGCAAGACCGCCTATACCTGGGATGATCCCGCCGTCCTGGCCACCGGCGACCTCAGCGTCACCCTGGACCCCGACTACAGCTACTATTACATCCGCGTCACCCAGGGTGACGGCGACCTGGCGGTCACCGCTCCCGTGTGGGTGGGCGAGACCCTGAAGCTGGGCATCTCCGATGTGACCTGCGGCACCTCCACCCCTGTCACCGGCGAGGCCATGACCGTCACCACCACCCTGTTCAACAGCGAGAGCACCGACGCCAATATCAAGTCCATCACCTATGCCGTGGGCAGCCAGGTGCTGACCTCCGCCACCGACGCGGGCACCGTTCCCGCCAGCGGCACCCTGGACCTGAGCTATGATATCTCCTTCGATACCGCCCGGGTCTATAAGGTCACCGCCACCGTGGTACTGGAGCAGGACGGCAAGGAGTATGTGTTCACCAAGGACATTACCCTGGACGTGCTGAATGCCGACGACCTGGTGTATATCGGCATCGACGCCTCCCACTACAACGAGTATGTGGCCGGTAACTACAAGGATTCCATGGGCAACTTCGGCAACCTGGCGGGCAAGTACAACGTCCGCACCGTGGAGCTGAAGACCAGCGACGATCTGATCGCCGCCTGCTCCAATCCCAAGTTCAAGGCCCTGATCCTCACCGCCCCCTCCCGCCGCCTGGCGGATGCCCAGACCGATCCCCGGACCTACAGCGCCGCGGAGCTGGCGGCCATTACCGCCTTCAACGCCGGCGGCGGCACCGTGATCCTGGCCGGCTGGAGCGACAACTACGAGAACTATGACGTGATCCAGAACAATTCCGCCATCAAGCACATGGCCGCCACCCAGAACGAGGTGCTCCAGGCCCTGGGCTCCAGCCTGCGTATTGCGGACGATGCCACCTATGACGATGTCCGCAGCGCAGCCGACGGCGTGGACAAGTGGCGTCTGTACTTCAACACCTACGGTCAGAGCTTCCTGACCGACGGCGTGGAGGTGGACCCCGCTCACCCCTATGACCGCCTGTACACCGAGGTATTCAGCCACTATGGCGGCGCCTCCGTGTATGCCGTGGATGCAGACGGCAAGCCCACCTCCACCCTGCCCGCCACCGTCTCCCCGGTGGTATACGCCCACAGCACCACCTATTCCGTGGACGTGGATAAGGACGGCCTGGGCGGCGCCAACGTGCCCAAGTACGCCTATGCCGAAAACGACAGCCGTCTGCTGGCCATGGCCAGCGAGCAGTTGGAGGGCAAGGGTCTGATCATCGTGTCCGGCGCGGCCTTCATGTCCAACTTCGAGGTCCAGGCCACCATCAGTGACAACGGCTCCGAGAAGAACTACTCCAACTACAAGATCTGCGAGAACCTGCTGGGCCGCATCAACCCCGTGAAGATCACCGACATTGCCACGGTCCAGGCCCAGACCGAGGCCGGTCACAAGTACACCATTGAGGGTGTCGTGACCTCCAACGCCTCCGGTTATGACAAGGCCACCGCCTTCTTCGACTGCATCTATGTTCAGGATGAGACCGGCGGCATCAACTGCTTCCCCGTGGCCGGCGACTTCAAGATCGGCGACGTGGTCCGCGTCACCGGCGTGACGGAGACCTATCAGGGCGAGAACGAGCTGCAGGTTTCCTCCATTGAGAAGATCGGTGAGACCACTCCCGTCACTCCCAGAGCCGTCACCTCCACCCAGATCAACGACGGCTCCGTCCTGGGCCAGCTGGTGACCCTGAACGGCTACGTCACCGGCTATGAGATGGCCGACGGCCTGGTCCAGACCATCCTGGTCCGCGACAGCGAGGGCAAGATCGCCCGCGTGTTCATCGACGGCTATATCACCACCTCCTACGATGTGGCGAACCTGTCCGTGGGCTGCCAGATCTCCGCCACGGGCCTGGCCTCCTATGACAACACCTTCGTCCTGGCCGACGGCACCCCCATGGCTCCCCGCATCCGCGTCCGCGACCGCAACGACGTGGTCTGCACCGCCCATGAGCATACCTTCGGCGAGTGGATCGTCACCACCCAGCCCACCTGCACCGAGCCCGGCGAAAAGACCCGCACCTGCACCGGCTGCGGTGAGGTGGAGACCATGGTCATCGACGCCACCGGCCATCACTACAAGGATGGCAAGTGCACCGACTGCGGCGCAGCCGATCCCGGCTATCAGCCCACCCAGCCCGGCGGCAAGACCGGCGACGAGAGCAACACCACCATGTGGATCATCGTCCTGGTGTGCGCTGCCGCTCTGGCTGTGGTGCTGGTCATCGTGTCCCGCAAAAAGCGCAACAGCTGAGAAAGCCTGATCGCTCAGGTAAGCGCTGAACAAAAGGGGGTCCCGCCGAGTGGCGGGACCCCCCTTTGCCTGTCAAAAGAGGAAAGAAACGGCGTCCGCCTTGGTCAAAGGCGGACGCCGTCAGCTTGTCAAAAATCCTTTTTGACAAGCTGAAAAAGCATTTTCAAAACTTTCATGAAAGTTCTGAAAATGCGATGATTGAAAACGAAAGACACCCCTGATGGGTTTCTTTCGTAACTATCTTCCTTTCCGAAGGCAGAGGCAATCCTATTTATTGACAGTCTCACGGCGTCCGCCTTTATCCAAAGGCGGACGCCGTTTCTTTTCATCAATGATTTACTTTTTCTTGCCGCCGTGGGTGGCCTTCATGCGCTTTTCGTGATTGAGGATGGTCTTGCGCATGCGCAGATTCTCGGGGGTGACCTCCAGCAGCTCGTCGTCGGCCAGGAACTCCAGGCACTGCTCCAGGCTCAGCTTCCGGGGAGGCACCAGGCGCAGGGCCTCGTCGGAGCCGGCGGCCCGCATATTGGTCATCTGCTTCTTTTTGCAGACGTTGACGGTGATGTCCTCCTGCTTGGGAGACACGCCCACGATCATGCCCTCGTACACCTTGACGCCGGGACCGATGAACAGAGCGCCGCGCTCCTGGGCGTTGAACAGCCCGTAGCTGACGGACTCGCCGGTTTCAAAGGACACCAGGGAGCCGGTGCTGCGGCGGTTCAGGTCGCCCTTATAGGGGGCGTAGCTGTCGAACACGGAGGCCATGATGCCCTCGCCCCGGGTGTCCGTCAGGAACTCGTTGCGATAGCCGAACAGGCCCCGGGCGGGAATCAGGAACTCCAGCTTCATGCGGCTGCCCACAGGGGTCATCTCGATCAGGTCGCCCTTGCGGGAGCCCAGCTTCTCGATGACCGCGCCCACGCATTCGCTGGGCACGTCGGCCACCAGACGCTCAATGGGCTCGCACTTCTTGCCGTCGATGGTGCGGTACAGGACCCGGGGGGGAGACACCTGGAACTCGTAGCCCTCCCGGCGCATGGTCTCGATGAGGATGGACAGGCTCATTTCGCCGCGGCCTGCCACATTGAAGGCGTCGGTGGCGCCCTCAAGCTCCGTGACCCGCAGGGACACGTCCTTCAGCGTTTCCCGGAACAGGCGGTCCCGCAGCTGGCGGGAGGTGACGAACTTGCCCTCGCGGCCGGCGAAGGGGGAGTCGTTGACGGAGAAGGTCATCTCCATGGTGGGGGCGGAGATCTTCACAAAGGGCAGAGGCTCCACGCAGTCGGGGGCGCAGATGGTGTCGCCGATGGTGATGTCGCCGATGCCGGACATGGCGATGATGTTGCCGGCGGTGGCCTCGGTGATGGGCTGCTTGCCCAGGCCCTGGAATTCATACATGGACACGGCCTTGGCCTTCTTGGCCGGGGCGTCGGGGTCGTGATAGTTGCACACGGCGATCTCCTGATTCTGCTTCAGGACGCCGCGCTCCACCCGGCCGATGGCGATGCGGCCCACGAACTCGTTATAGTCGATGGCGGACACCAGCATCTGGAAGGGCTGGTCCAGGTCCGCTTCGGGAGCGGGGATATAGCTGAGGATGGTGTCGAACAGAGGCTTGAGGTCCGTGCCCGGCACGTCGGGGGAGTAGGAGGCGATGCCCTGGCGGGCGGAGCAGAACAGCATGGGGGAATCCAGCTGCTCCGGGGTGGCGTCCAGGTCCAGCAGCAGCTCCAGCACCTCGTCGATGACCTCGTGAATGCGCCGGTCCGGGCGGTCGATCTTGTTGACCACCACGATGACCCGGTGACCCAACTCCAGGGCGCGGCTGAGCACAAAGCGGGTCTGGGGCATGGGGCCCTCGGCGGCGTCCACCAGCAGGATAACGCCGTTGACCATCTTCAGGATGCGCTCCACCTCGCCGCCGAAGTCGGCATGGCCCGGGGTGTCCACAATGTTGATCTTGGTGTCGCCGTACTGGATGGCGGTGTTCTTGGCCAGGATGGTGATACCCCGCTCGCGCTCCAGATCGTTGGAATCCATGACCCGCTCCACCGTCTCCTGGTTCTCGCGGTACACGCCGCCCTGCTTGAGCATCTGGTCCACCAGGGTGGTCTTGCCGTGGTCCACGTGGGCGATAATGGCTACGTTTCTCAGTTTTTCGTTCTGCAAAGGAAAAACCCCTTTCTTTTGGGTATAAAAATTCATGCACTGTGCGGCGCACCACGAAAACAGGCAAACTCTTCTGTGCATGAAGTTTTGTGCATCATTCCCGGTTGCCCCGAAGGGGCGAGGGAATGGCACATTCTATTTTTTGCTATGCTTTTGCATAGCAAATCTCTCAACCTTCACATTATATCCCCGGATTTTTCCGATTGCAAGAACTTTTTGTGAATTCCGGCTGTTTTTTAGGTTTTGCTTTTCCTTTGACCCGGGACGTGGTATAGTGAGGGGGAAAGGGGGCGTTTGTATGGACCAGGAGACGCTGCGACGGAAATTGGCAGAGCACCGGCCGTCCTTGCAGCAGGCGCGGGGTGAATTTGCCGTGCTGGTGCCGCTGGTGGAGGGGCCGGAGGGGCTGAGCCTTCTGTATGAGGTGCGCCCGGCGAAGCTACACCACCACAGTGGGGAGGTGTGCTTCCCCGGCGGACGGATGGAGCCCGGAGAGACGCCCCGGCAGTGCGCCCTGCGGGAGACCCGGGAGGAGCTGGGAATCCCGGCAGAGCGGATCGGGCTTCTGGGGGACCTGGACTTTCTTTATCTGCGGTCCGAGGGGCTCATGTACCCGGTGCTGGCCCGGCTGGATCCGGCGGCGCCTCTGCGCCCCAGTCCCGACGAGGTGCGGGACACATTCACGGTGCCCCTGTCCTTTCTGCGGGCTCACCCGCCCGCGATCTACCGCTACCCCCTGCGGCCGGAGATTGGGGCGGACTTTCCCTATGACAAGGTGGGCGCGGCGGCGGACTATCCCTGGCAGGCCGGGCACATGGAGGTGCCGGTATACGAGGGGCTTCCGTATCCCCTGTGGGGGCTGACGGCCCGGATCACCTGGTGGCTGCTGGAGCGGTATGGGGACATATTGACAGGTATGTTATAATGTAACATGGCTGATTATATAGAAAAAAGAGGAAACTGCTATGGAATTTACACAGGGCGCGCCCTTTGAAAGCTTTGGCCTGTCCGAGGCCACCATGCGCGCCATACGGAACAAAGGATACGAGATCAGCACCCCCGTTCAGGCCGGGTGCATCCCCCCCATGCTGGCGGGAAAGGACGTGATCGCCAAGGCCCCCACCGGCACCGGCAAGACCATGGCCTTCGGCATCCCCATCATCGAGCGCATCGACCCGGACGGTGAGGACGTGCAGGCGGTGATTCTGGCCCCCACCCGGGAGCTGGCCATGCAGATCACCGACGAAATGCGCCAGATCGCCGTGTGCCATGAGGGGGTCCGCCTGGTGTGCCTCTACGGCGGACAGCCCATTGCCAAGCAGATCAACGCCCTGAAGCGGCGGCCCCAGATCGTGGTGGCCACGCCGGGCCGCCTGTCCGACCACATGAAGCGCCGCACCGTGACTCTGGGTCAGGTGCAGACCGTGGTGCTGGACGAGGCGGACCGGATGCTGGACATGGGCTTTATCCACGATGTGACCCGCATTCTGGACAAGATCCCCCACCGGAGGAATCTGGGGATGTTCTCCGCCACCATCTCCCGGGAGGTCATGGACATTTCCTGGGTGTATCAGCGGGACCCGGAGGAGATCACCGTGCAGGCCACCCGGGAAAATAAGCCGGACATCCTGCAATACCGCATCGAGGTGCCGTCGGACAAGAAGGTGGACGCCATTGCCGCCATCATCCGGGCCCAGCAGCTGGACCGGGTCATCTGCTTCTGCAACACCAAGGGTTCCACGGAGCGGCTGACAAAATTTTTGCAGCTGCGGGGACTGGACGCCCAATGCATCCACGGCGACATTCCCCAGCGCAAGCGGGAGGAGGTCATGGCCCGGTTCCGGGACGGGGAGCTTCATGTGTTCGTGGCCACGGACGTGGCCAGCCGGGGCATCGACGTGGACGACGTGGACGCGGTGTTCAACTTCGAGGTGCCGGAGGAGAACGAGTATTATATCCATCGCATCGGCCGCACCGGCCGGGCCAGGAAGCACGGCGTGGCATATACCCTGCTGTCGGACTTCCCGTCCCGCATGCGGCTGGACGATATCGCCCGCAACACCCGCAGCCAGATCATCCCCGCCGTTCTGGGCGAGGACGGCCAGGTGACGCCGGCGGAAAACAAATCCAAGTAAGGAGCGTGGCCCCTATGAAACGACGGATACGGTGGACGGCCCTGGTGCTGGCGGTATGCCTGCTGGCCCTGACCGGCTGCGCACAGCAGCGGGACACCATGACCCTGCGGGTGTGTCTGGACAGCGCGCCCGCCACCCTGGACCCCGCTATGGCGGCCACCGACGCCGAGCGCACGGTGGTGTCCCATTTGTTTGAGAATCTGATGAAGCTCTCCCGGGGGGAGAACGGCAGCATCCAGGCCGCTCCCGCCGTGGCCAAGTCCTATGCCGTGGAGGATAACCTGGACGGCACGGAGACGTATACCTTTACCCTGCGGCAGAACGCCCGGTGGTCCGACGGCAAGGCCGTTACCGCCCACGACTTTGTTTACGCCTGGCAGCGGCTGGCGGATCCGGCCACGGGCTCGCCTCACGCGGCGCTGCTGGATATGGTGGCGGGGTACAGTCAGGCCCGGGAAAAGCAGGACGGAAGCCTTTTGCAGGTGTCCGCCCCGGACGACTTCACCTTTGTGGTGCAGCTGTCGTATAAGTGCGCCTATTTCCTGACGGACGTGTGCGCCGCCAGCGCCACCATGCCGGTGCGCAGCGATGCGGCGGAGCAGGAGGACTGGTCCCTGCACTCCGAGACGCTGCTGACCGACGGGCCCTATCGGGCCACCGCCTGGGAGGAAACGGGGCTGACGGCCCTGGCCGCCGACGGGTATTATGACGCCCGCCGTCTGGGGCCGGATGTGCTGGAGTTCCGGTTTGAGACGGACGGCCAGAAGCGGGCGGAGCTGGTGGAGCACGGCGACGTGGACTTTGCCATGAACCTGCCGGAGGGCGACACCTCCGATCCCTATCCCCAGACCACGGTGCTGCTGCTGAACCAGCGGGCCGAGAGCCTGGAAAACGAATCCCTGCGCCGGGCCCTGAGTCTGGTCATCGACCGCAGCGCGCTGGTGGAGGGCCTGTCCTGCGACGCGGCGGAGGGCATTGTGCCCCCGGGCCTGCGCAATACCATGGGCGGCGATTTCCGCACGGAGAGCGGCAGCCTGGTGGACAACGCCCCCGATAACTACGAGGCTCTGTGCCAGCAGGCCAAGACCCTGCTGGAGGAGGCAGGCGGCGTGAAGGCCGTGGGGCAGATCACCCTTTTGTACGATACCTCGGACGAGACGGCGACCAATACCGCCATGGCCGTCCGGGACGCCTGGAAGCACCAGCTGGGGATCATCGCCGTTATGCGCGGCGCCACGGCCCAGGAGCTGGCGGAGGCTGTGAACCGGGGCGAATACATCGTGGCGCTGACGACCCTGACCGCTGACCGGGGCGATGCGTCCGGTCTGCTGTCCTGGTGGCAGAGCGGCAGCAGCTTCCACTCCACCGCCTATGTCATGCTGCTGCGGGCAGCGGAGGCCTCGGGCCGGGTGGAAGTCCGGGACGCCTATCTGGAGGACGCGGAGCGGATGCTGGTGGAGGACGGCTGGGTCATTCCCCTGTACTATCCCCATCGCCACAGCGGCCTGGGCCAGCACCTGACGGCTCCCCTGTACGACGGCACCGGGGTGTATCTGTTCTCCGGCGTGGTGCAGCAGACGCCGCAGTAAATCACAGGATTCGGGAGGAAGCACCATGAAAGAGACTGTTTTGCTTACCGGCGGAGCCGGGTTCATCGGCTCTCACATTGCCGTGGAGCTTTTGCAGCGGGACTATAACGTGGTCATTGCCGACGACCTGTCCAATGCCCGCCCGGACGTGCCGGAGCGCATCCGGCAGATCACGGGCCGGGCCCCGGCGTTCTATCACATGGACGCGGCGGACCGTCCGGCTCTGGACCGGGTGTTCCGGGAGCATCCCATTGCCGCCGCCGTCCATCTGGCGGGATACAAGGCCGTGGGCGAGTCGGTGCAGAAGCCCCTGGCCTATTACCGGAACAACCTGGACACCACCCTGGCCCTGCTGGACGTGATGGCGGACCACGGGGTACACCGGCTGATCTTCAGCTCGTCGGCTACGGTGTACGGCGACGCCCCGGCTCCCTGCCGGGAGGATATGCCCACCGGCGGCTGCACCAATCCCTATGCCTGGACCAAGCTGATGATCGAGCAGATCCTGCGGGATGCGGCCAAGGCCGATCCGGCCCTGTCCGCCGTGTGCCTGCGGTATTTTAACCCCGTGGGAGCCCACGAAAGCGGCCTTATCGGGGAGCTGCCCAACGGCATTCCCAACAACCTGATGCCCTACATCACCCAGACCGCCGCCGGTATCCGACCGGAGCTGACGGTGTTCGGCAACGACTATCCCACTCCCGACGGCACCGGCGTCCGGGACTATATCCACGTGGTGGATCTGGCCCGGGGCCATGTGGCGGCGCTGGAGTTTTCCCGGACCAGCCCGGGCTGGGAGGCCATCAACCTGGGCACCGGCCGGGGCAGCAGCGTGCTGGAGATCGTGGAGACGTTTCAGCGGGTCAACGGCGTGGCGGTGCCTTACCGCATCGGCCCCCGGCGGGCCGGGGATCTGCCCACCTGCTATGCCGCCACGGACAAGGCGGCGCGGCTGCTGCACTGGCACGCAGAAAAGGACCTGGCCGACATGTGCCGGGACGCCTGGCGCTGGCAGCAGAGCCAGAATCAATAACGCACACACAATTCCGGGCCGGTATGGGCGCTGCCTGTTCCGGCCCGCAGCATTCACAAAAGGAGATTTTTCATGATGCCTATCCGTTCCAGGGCCGCAGCGGCGGCCGTGCATATCCTTACTGCCCTGTGCGCCGCTGTGGGCGTGGTGCTGCAATGCGGCTTTATCGGCGGGAAGCTGAACCTGGCCGTCCTGCAATACTTCACGCTGATGAGCAACATCCTGTGCGCCGTGTACTTCACCGGTGCCGCCGTGCATACCCTGCGCCGGGGCGGCACCTGGCTGCCGGTGTGCAAGGGGGCCCTGGTGATGGCCATGGCCATCACGGGCATCACCTTCCATCTGGTGCTGGCCGCCGGGGACTTCAGCATGGGCCCCACCCAGCTGATCACCAATCATCTGCTGCACACCGCCGCCCCTCTGCTGACGGTGCTGGATTGGCTGCTGTTCGACGAAAAGGGCCGGTACCGCTGGTTTGAGCCGTTCCTGTGGGGCATTTTCCCGTCGGCGTACTTTGTATACACCATGATACGGGCCCGTGTCAGCAGCTTCCGGTTCTATAACGGCTCACCGTATCCCTATGCCTTCATGGACGTGGACGCCCTGGGCTGGGGCAAGGTGCTGCTGATCTTCCTGGGCATGGCGGCGGCGTTCCTGGCCTTCGGCTATGTGCTGGTGTGGCTGGATCATCTGCTGGCCCGGCGGCGGCGGGCATGACAGGCCGGCGGGACCCGGCCCGGGACATGGAGGCCGCCCGGGCCATTGCCCGGCAGGCGGCGTCCCTGGGGGGCGCGGCATACTATGTGGGCGGCTTCGTCCGGGACCGGCTGCTGGGCCGGGAGAACACCGACGTGGACATTGAGGTCCACGGCGTCACCCCCCGGCAGCTGGCGGAGATATTGGACGGTATGGGGGGCCGCCTGGAGATGGGGGCCAGCTTCGGTATTTACGGCCTGAAGGGCTATGGCCTGGACATTGCCATGCCCCGGCGGGAGCGGGCCACAGGCCGGGGCCACCGGGATTTCCAGGTCAGCGTGGACCCGTTTCTGGGCACGGAGCAGGCCGCCCGGCGGCGGGATTTCACCGTGAACGCTCTGATGGAAAACGTGCTGACGGGGCAGGTGCTGGACCACTTCCACGGACTGGACGATCTGCGCCGGGGTATTCTGCGCCATGTGGACAGCCGGACGTTTCCGGAGGACCCGCTGCGGGTGCTGCGGGGAGCCCAGTTCGCGGCCCGGTTCCGGTTCGCCGTGGCCCCGGAAACCGTGGCTCTGTGCCGGGATATCGACCTGGCCGCCCTGCCGCCGGAGCGGGTGGAGGGAGAGCTGTGCAAGGCGCTTTTGCAGGCGGATCGCCCCTCGCTGTTTTTTGAGACGCTGCGGGACATGGGACAGCTGTCCCCTTGGTTTCCGGAGGTGGAGGCCCTGATCGGCGTTCCTCAGGAGCCGGGCTTTCATCAGGAGGGCGACGTGTGGAACCACACCATGCTGGTGCTGGACCAGGCGGCGGCCCTGCGGAGCCGGGCCCGGCGGTCCTTTGCCTTTATGCTGGCGGCCCTGACCCACGACCTGGGCAAGACCGTCACCACACAGCGGGTCCGAGGACGCATCCACGCCTATGCCCATGAGACGGCGGGAGTCCCCCTGGCGGAGGCTCTGCTGCGGCGGATCGTGGGAGAGAAGGCGGTGACGGCCTATGTATTGAACATGGTGGAGCTGCACATGAAGCCCAACGCCCTGGTGGGAGCCGATGCGTCGGTGAAGGCCAGCAACCGGATGTTTGACCGGTCCGTGGAGCCGGAGGATCTGATCCTGCTGGCCGCGGCGGACGGCCGGGGCACCCGGGGCCGCTGGCCCTGGGAGGATACGGAGCCGTGGCTGCGGCAGCGGCTGGCCCTGTATCGGGAGATCATGGCCCGGCCCCAGGTCACCGGGGCGGAGCTGATCGCCGCCGGATTGACGCCGGACAGCCGGTTCCGGGAGCTGCTGGACTATGCCCACAAGCTGCACCTGGCGGGTATCCCCCACGACAGCGCCCTGAAGCAGACCCTGGCCTACGCCCGGAAGCGGAAATAACCGCATGGCATTTTTTTAGCTTGCAAACGGGATGCTCCTGTGGCATGATAGACGAGGAGCAGTGTATCATGCCACAGGAGGTATTTTTATGCATATCACCGTTATCGGATGCGGGCGCTGGGGCTCGCTGATCGCCTGGTATCTGGACCGCACCGGCCACCGGGTCACGCTGTACGGCCGCCCGGGCTCCCGGCACATGCAGCGGTTTCTTGCCACCCGGCAGAATGACCTGCTGACCCTGCCGGAGTCCATTGCCCTGTCCACGGACCTGGCCTGCGTCCGGCAGGCGGAGACGGTGGTGATCTCCATCGGCTCCCAGGGGCTCCAGGGCCTCATGGACCAGCTGAAGCCTCTGTCCCTCCGGGATAGGATCTTCGTTCTGTGCATGAAGGGCCTGGAGCAGGGCACGGGCCGCCGCCTGAGCCAGATCGCCGAGGAGAATCTGGACCCCTCCAACGCCGTGGCGGTGTGGCTGGGGCCCGGCCACGTCCAGGAGTTTTACCGGGGCATCCCCAACTGCATGGTCATCGACAGCCGCCGGGAGGACGTGAAGCGCCGCCTGGTGCAGTCGTTTTCCAGCGACCTGATCCGGTTTTACTATGGCGACGATCTCATCGGCAACGAGGTGGGAGCCGCCGCCAAGAACGTGGTGGGCATTGCCGCAGGCTTTCTGGACGGCAAGGGACTGTCCAGCCTGAAGGGGGCCCTGATGAGCCGGGGCACCCGGGAGGTGGCGCGGCTGATCCAGGCCATGGGCGGCAGCCAGCTGTCGGCCTATGGCCTGTGCCACCTGGGTGACTATGAGGCCACGGTGTTCTCCCGGTACAGCCACAACCGGCAGTTCGGCGAGTCCTTCATCCGGGGCGAGACGTATACAGACCTGGCGGAGGGATACTATACCGTGGAGGCGCTGGTGCTGCTGGGACAGCGGTACGGCGTGGAGCTGCCCATCTGCCAGGCGGTGCACCGCGTTCTCTATTGCGGCGCGGACCCCATGCAGGAGCTGCGGGCGCTGCTGGACCGGAATCTGACCCGGGAATTCGGGGAATGAAGCAAAGGGCCAAGGCCAACCGATCCCGGATGGGCCTTGACCCTTTGTTTTTTTGTTTTTATTTTATAATGACGCAGTGCGGGCTGCAAAATTTACCAAGGTCCGACAGCGCATATTCGCGGACGCAGCGGCACAAGCTATGGCTGCGATACCCGAACAGCGGTTTTCGCTGAAAACGCAAGAAAGGAGAACGCAATCATGTCTACCAAGAATACCAACAAGCTGAACGTGCCCCAGGCCCGTGCCGCCATGGATAAGTTCAAGATGGAGGCTGCCAGCGAGGTGGGCGTCAACCTGAAGGAAGGCTACAACGGCGACCTGACCTCCCGCGAGGCCGGTTCCGTGGGCGGCCAGATGGTCAAGAAGATGATCGAGTCCTACGAGAAGAACCTGTAACCATATACGCACAAAAGCGGACGGCTTCAAAGCCGTCCGCTTTTGTGCCAGACTGTCAAAAAAATAGGATTGCCTCTGCCCTCGGAAAGGAAGATCGTTACGAAAGAAACCCATCAGGGGTGTCTTTCGTTTTCGATCACCGCCTTTTCAGAACTTTTATAAAAGGTCTGAAAAGGCCTTGGAGCTTGTCAAAAAGGATTTTTGACAAGCTCGCACAGCCGATGGAGTGCCCAGAATAATTGCAGGGCGCTGCGATAGGGACCATCACAGCGCCCTGCATCCGTTACGCCTGCTCCAGGGTCTGGAGGGCGCAGGCCGTCCTGGCAGCCAGACGGGCATTGTTATACACCAGCTGGATGTTGCTGTCCAGGCTGTCGCCGCCGGTCAGGTCCTTGACCCGGGCCAGCAGGAAGGGCGTGGTCTCCTTGCCGTGGATGCCCTGGGCCTTGGCATCGGCCAGGGCCTGCTCGATGGCGGCGTCGATGACCTTGTGGTCCATGGAATACTCCTCAGGAATGGGGTTGGTGACCAGCATACCGCCCTTCATGTCCAGCTGACGGGCCACATGGAAGGCCTTGGCCAGATCCTCGGGGGTGTCGATCTCGTAGTCCACGGCGAAGCCGGACTTGCGGGTATAGAAGGCGGGCAGCTCCTTGGTGCCGTAGCCGATAACGGGCACGCCCTTGGTCTCCAGGTACTCCAGGGTCAGGCCCAGGTCCAGAATGGACTTGGCGCCGGCGCAGACCACCATCACAGGCGTCTGGGCCAGCTCCTCCAGGTCGGCGGAGATGTCCATGGTAGTCTCCGCGCCCCGGTGAACGCCGCCGATGCCGCCGGTGGCAAAGATACGGATACCGGCCATGTGGGCGATCATCATGGTGGTGGTCACGGTGGTGGCGCCATCGCGGCCCTCTGCCACCAGAATGGGCAGATCCCGGCGGCTGGCCTTGGTGACGGCGTGGCCGCTCTTGCCCAGATAGTCGATCTCCTCGGGAGTCAGGCCCGCCTTCAGGCGGCCGCCGATGATGGCGATGGTAGCGGGGACAGCGCCGTTTTCGCGGATGATCTTCTCCACGTTCAGAGCAGTCTCCACATTCTGGGGATAGGGCATGCCGTGGGAGATGATGGTGCTCTCCAGAGCCACCACGGGACGGCCCTCGGCCACTGCCTGCTGCACCTCAGGTGCGATATCCAGATAACGATTCATAAGTCATTTACCTCCTGTTGAGAATTGTTTCAATGTTATCCCAGCACATAGCCGGGTTGATGGTGGTTTCTGCCTCGCAGGCCAGAGCGCCTGCGCCCACGGCCCAGTGGGCCGTGTCGGTAAGGGAATCGCCCAGAACCATCCGGGCGGCCAGGGCGGCGGCCACGGCGTCTCCGCCGCCGGTGGCGTTGACCACATGGCACCTGGCACAGGGGACCCACGCGGTACTCCCCTGCCGGTCGGCGGCATAGATGCCCTCCGCGCCCAGGGAGATGTACACCGTGCCCAGGCCGGTGTCCAGCAGGCGGCGGGCCGCCTGGGCTGCGTCCTCCGGAGTCCGGATGGACATGCCGGACAGCAGCTCCGCCTCCAGGCGGTTGGGCTTCAGGGCCGCCAGCTTGCCCAGCACCGGCCGCAGCTTTTCGGCCTTGATGGTGGATACGGGGTCCGCCAGAATGGGGGCCCGGCAGTTGTCGCACAGCCATCGGATGCTGTCCTCCGGCAGGTTGGTCTCCAGCACCACCAGGTCCGCCCCGTTGATGAAATCCAGCCGCTGCCGCAGGAAATCCGGGGTCATGCGCTGATAGATGTCCATGTCGTTGACGGCCAGGGCCATATCCCCGTCGGGCCCGGCGATGTACAGATAGGTGCCGGTGCGGCAGTCCGGCAGCACGGCGCTGGCGCTCAGGTCCAGGCCGATGTCCCTGGCGTTTTCCTGGACCCGGCGGCCGAAGTCGTCGTCGCCCATCACCGTCACCATGGCGGTCTGCTGGCCCAGCAGACACAGGTTGTGGGCGATGTTGCGGCCCACGCCGCCCAGGGACGTGGTCACATGGCCGGGATTGGAGTCCCGGGCCACCAGCTTCCCGGCGGACACCGCGCCGATGTCCATGTTCACGCCGCCTACCACCGCCACATACGGGGCAGTGCGGACAATGTAGCCCTTGCCGGTGATGCAGCCCTTTTTCATCAGGTTGGATATGTGCACCGCCACGCTGGAGCGGGTGATGCCGGCCTTGTCCGCCAGCTCCTGCTGCGAGATCATGGGGTTTTCCCGGATCCACTCCAGCAGCTGGCGCTCTCGCTGGGTCACAGGCTCACCTCCTAAGCAAAAGTTTGTTTTCTAATCTATTGCTTATTATATGCAGAACGCAGCCCCTTGTCAAGCCCCCTTTGGCAAATATTTTCGCTGGTCCGGGCAAAAAAGAACGCGCCCCCGGCGCGTTCTTTTTGACTCACTGTTTATTCAGATAATCCAGCAGCTCCTGGGCCTCGGTGGCAGACCAGAAGCCGTGCAGCGTCAGGCTGTCCTCAACGGGAGAATAGATGCCCACAACGCTGTTCTGCGTCTCAGGTATCTCAAAATACACCGGGGCATAGGAGTCCGCCGCATACTCATAAATCAGCCAGACGCCGCTCTCCAGCTCTGCCCAGGACTTTGTACCGTCCAGCTTCCGGCCCAGGTCCTTTACCTGTTCATTTTCATCCAGCTGCGCTTCTATCAGCTGGCCCAGGGTGGATACGATTTTTTCATACGTCTCCGTGCCCTTGTCAAAGCTATTCTTTTCCCGGCCATCCCTGGTCATCACGATCCGCTCCGGGGCGGCCACCTCACCGGCGTAAACATCCTGGGCGGGATGGTCCTTATAGTCCTCCCAACCGGCCAGCTCCACCTTTTTTCCGCACCCGGCCAGCAGCACGAAGCACAAGGCCAGAGGCAGGAGGATCTTTGCGATTTTCATACGACACGTCCTTTCCATTTTCTAACATTTTTCTGTCCTGCTCGGGTCCACTTTTGGTAGTATACCATAAGAAAATCGGTTTGTAAATAGATACTGCAAGTTTTTGTTTTTTTTCGCGCTTACGGCTGGTTAAGACAACTCCTCAACATCGTGTTCAATAACGTCCTGTCGTTTTGTGCAGATTTCCTCTTGCACTGGCGGCGGGATGGGTGTATGATAGCAATCGTTCAATATTGAACTATCTAAAATCGGAGGAATTTTTCATGACCAACGCCTATCAGGTCTATACCGGGGCCCGGCAGCTGCTGGAGGGGTACGCCGCCGCCATGCAGCCCCTGTGCCGCCGGGAGGGACTGGCCCCCAACGGGGTGGATATCCTGCTGTTTCTGGCCAACAACCCGGGGCTGGACACCGCCCGGGACATCTGCACCTATCGGGGGCTGAAGCCGGGCATCGTGTCCTTCCATGTGGAGAAGCTGGTGCAGGAGGGCTACCTGCTGCGGCAGCCCGCCCCGGAGGACCGGCGCAAATGCCGCCTGGTATGCACCCGGCGGGCGGAGCCTGTAGTGCAGCGGGGGCGGCAGGTGCAGGAAGCGTTTTTCCGCCGGATGACGGCGGGGCTGGACCCCCAGGACCTGGCGGCCTTCCGCCGCTGCCTGGAGGGCTTTCAGCGGAATCTATCGCAAATGACACAGGAGGACGACCAATGACACAGGACAAGAAATTTCTGGGCACGGAGCCCGTGGGCAGGCTGCTGTGGAGGCTGGCGGTGCCCACGGTCATCGCCCAGCTGGTGAACATGCTGTACAACATTGTGGACCGCATCTACATCGGCCACATTCCCGAAACCGGCAGCATGGCCCTGACCGGCGTGGGGGTGTGCCTGCCCATCATCATGATCATTTCCGCCTTTGCGGCCTTTGTGTCCTCCGGCGGCGCGCCCCGGGCGTCCATCGCCATGGGCCGGGGCGACTATGACCAGGCCCAGCGCATTCTGGGAGGGTGCTTCACTTTACAGGTGGCCATTTCCCTGGTATTGACGGCAGTGCTGCTGATATGGAACCGGCCGCTGCTGCTGGCCTTCGGCGCCAGCGGGAACACCATCGAATACGCCGCCCAGTATATGGGCGTTTACGCCCTGGGCACCCTGTTCGTGGAGCTGACCCTGGGCCTCAATGCCTTCATCACCGCCCAGGGCTTCGCCCAGGTGGGCATGAAAACGGTGCTCATCGGCGCGGTGGCCAACATTCTGCTGGACCCGCTGTTCATCTTCGTCCTGGACATGGGCGTCCGGGGGGCTGCCCTGGCCACGGTGCTGTCCCAGGGCATCTCCTGCGTGTGGGTAATCTCCTTCCTGCGGGGGAAAAAGACCCTGCTGCGGCTGGAAAAGGCCGCCCTGCCCATCCGGCCCCGGCTGATCCTGCCCTGCGTGGCCCTGGGTACGGCGGCGTTCATCATGCAGGCCAGCGAAAGCGTCATCTCCGTGTGCTTCAACGCCTCCCTGCTGAAATACGGCGGGGACCTGGCGGTGGGAGCCATGACCATTCTGTCCAGCGTCATGCAGTTCGCCATGCTGCCCCTCCAGGGCATCGCCCAGGGGGCCCAGCCCATCTCCAGCTATAACTACGGGGCGGGCAACGCCCAGCGGGTGCGCCAGACCTTCTGGCTGCTGCTGAAGGTAAGCCTGGGCTACGCCCTGGTGCTGTGGGGCTGCATCCAGCTGTTCCCTGGGGTCTTTGCCCGGATCTTCACTCCCGACGCGGAGCTGGTGGCCTTCACCGCCGGGGTGCTGCGGATCTACTGCGGGGCCCTGTTCCTGATGGGCATCCAGATCGCCTGCCAGATGACCTTTGTGTCCATCGGCAACGCCCCCTGCTCCATTATCGTGGCGGTGCTGCGGAAGTTCGTGCTGCTGCTGCCGCTGATCTATCTGCTGCCCCACCTGCTGGCGGACCAGACCCGGGCCGTGTTCCTGGCGGAGCCGGTGGCCGACGTCATCGCCGTCACAGGCACGGTGATCCTGTTCTCCTCCCAGTTCCGCAAGGCCCTGCGGGGCCTGGAAATCGACAACAAATAGTAATATTCGGCAAAAAAATTGCACATTGTATAGCGAACAGGCATCCCCGGCCGCTGCCGGAGATGCCTGTCTGCTTCTTCTATATTCATTGCTCTGCGCAGAGATCAAAATGTGCTACTTCTTCTTTTTCCCCCTCAGCTGGTACATGATAAACGCTCCCATGGTAATAACGGCAAGAGTCGCTCCCATGTCGTTCAATCCCGCCGAGCTCAACAGATATTCCGAGAAAAAAGCCCACGCGACATAGGCGGCCAGGGAGCAAACCACACTGAGAATGACAATCCGCATAAGAATTCACCGCCTTTCTGTTCATGATTCTTCCTATTATTGTTGATTATAACATACGCATATTCGAAATGTAAAGAGGTTTTCCATTTTCCACATTTTTATTTCCGGCAAATCGACAACAAATCGTAATATCCGGCAAAAAAATTGCATATTGTATAACAAGACCTCCGGCCCAGCCGGAGGTCTTGCCGCTTATTGGTCAGATTTTGATGAGCTCATACTCCCGGGTGCCCATGCCCAGCTTTTCCGCATGCTCCAGGCAGCTCATCCAGTCCGTCTCCGGGTGGAGATGGTGGAAGTGGTCATGGCCGCAGTCCCCGGCGGCAGCGGCCCCCGGCAGGGGCGGCTGGGCGTTTACCGCGTCCGCGCAGGCCATGTCCAGGGCCACCGGATCAAAGGAGGCAAACATGCCCACATCGGGGATGATGGCCGCGTCGTTCTCCGGATGACAGTCGCAGTTGGGAGACACGTCGATGACCAGGCTGATGTGGAAGCAGGGCCGCCCGTCCACCACCGCCTGGGCATACTCGGCGATCTTGCGGTTCAGATTGGTGACCGTCTCGTCCCAGTTCACCCGGATGGCGTCCCAGGGACAGACGGCGATGCACCGGCCGCAGCCCACGCACCTGCTGTGGTCAATGCTGGCCTTGCGGTCTGTGACGGTAAGGCCGCTGTGGGCGCAGATGCGGGTGCAGGCGCCGCAGCCCACGCAGTGCTCCTGGGCCACATGGGGCTTGCCGGCGTTGTGCTGCTCCATTTTTCCGGCCCGGCTGCCGCAGCCCATGCCGATGTTCTTCAGCGTGCCGCCGAAGCCCGCCTCCTCGTGGCCCTTGAAATGGCTCAGGGAGATGAACACGTCGGCGTCCATCACCGCCCGGCCGATCCGGGCCTTCTCCACATATTCGCCGCCGCGCACCGGTACCTCCACCTCGTCGTTGCCCTTGAGGCCGTCGGCGATGATGATCTGGCAGCCGGTGGACAGGGGGGAGAACCCGTTGAGCATGGCGGCGTCCATGTGGTCCAGGGCGTTTTTCCGCCCGCCTACATACAGGGTATTGCAGTCGGTAAGGAAGGGCTTGCCGCCCCGCTCCTTCACAAAGTCCGCCACGGTCTTGGCCCAGTTGGGCCGCAGGAAGGCCAGGTTGCCGGGCTCGCCGAAGTGCATCTTGATGGCCGTGAACTTGCCTTCAAAGTCGATCTGACCCATTCCGGCGGTTTTCATCAGCCGGGTCAGCTTCTGAGGCAGGTTTTCCCGGTAATCGGTCCGCAGGTCGGCCCAATATACTTTTGATGCCATTTGGAGATCCTCCTTGAATCTTAATTGCCCATAGTGTATCATATTCCCGTAGAATTTGTCACGTTATTTTGAAGGGAGGCGGCAGCATGCGCCTGCTGACCTATACCGTTGCGCCGGAGCAGGAGGGCTGGCCCCTGCGCAGGCTCCTGCGGCAGGAGCTGCGGATCTCCGGCTCGTTTCTCTCCCGGCTGAAGTGGCGGCCCGGAGCCATTCTGCTGAACGGGCAGCCCGCCACCGTGGCAGCGCTGGTCCGCGCCGGAGACACCGTCACCGCCGACGTGTCGGACCTGCCCGGAGACAATCCCCATATCCGGCCGGTGGACTATCCCCTGGACATCCTGTGGGAGGACCAGGACCTGCTGATCCTCAACAAGCCCGCAGGCATCGCCATCCACCCGGCGGCCCTGACGGAGGAGACCGTCACCGTGGCCGGGGCCGTGTGCCGGTATCTGGGCCAGGGAAGCTTCCACTGTGTTAACCGGCTGGACCGGGGCACCACCGGCGTCATGGCGGTGGCCAAAACCGGGTACGTCCACCGGCTGTGCATGGAGCAGCTGCACTCCGGCGATTTCCGCCGGACGTATCTGGCGGTGTGCCGGGGCTGCCCGGACCCGGCGGCAGGGTCCATCGACCTGCCCATCGGCCGGGAGCCGGACTCCCTGCTGCGGCGGCGGGTGGACCCGGCGGGTCTGGCGGCCCACACGGACTATGAGACCCTGTGGCAGGGGCCGGACCGGGCGCTGCTGCGGCTGACTCCCGGCACCGGCCGCACCCACCAGCTGCGGCTGCACCTGTCCGCCATTGGCCACCCACTGCTGGGGGACTGGCTCTACGGCCAGGAGGACCGGGACCTGATCCCCCGTCCGGCCCTGCACTCCCACCGGCTGGAGCTGACCCACCCCGTCACCCGCCGCCGCCTGACGGTAACGGCCCCGCTGCCGGAGGATATGGCCCGGCTTCTGCCGGAAGATATGAACAAATCTTGAAAAATGCAAAAAAAGGGTAGAAATTTTAACAGTGTATAGTATAATAGCCTATACACTGTCTTAACGCCGCGCCCCGGCGCGGAATCTATTTTCGGAAGCGGGAGGAACGTATGCGGAACATCTGGCGCATCATCAAGGCGGACGCCCGTTCGCTGTTTACGCATTTCTTTGCTCTGGCCGTGGCCCTGGTCATTGCGGTGCTGCCCAGCCTGTACGCCTGGCTGAATATCTACTCCAACTGGGACCCCTACGGCAACACCGGCAACATCAGCATCGCCGTGGCGTCCTTGGATAAGGGCTGGACGGAGGAGGACGGCACCCAGGTCAACAAGGGCCGGGAGGTGGTGGACGATCTGCGCACCAGCACCAGCATCAACTGGGTGGCGGTGGACACCAAGGAGGAGGCCGAGCACGGCGTCTATGCCGGGGATTACTACGCCGCCGTGGTCATCGGTGAGGACTTCTCTTATAATATGTACCACATGCTGACGGAGTGGACCGGCAAGCCCACCATCACCTATTATGAAAACTACAAGAAAAACGCCGTGGCCACCAAGATCACCGACACGGCGGTGTCGTCCCTGAAAACCACCATCAGCAAAAGCTATCTGGACGTGGTGGTGGACGCCGTTTTCCGGGGAGCCAACGACCTGTCGGACCAGCTGAAGGGCGACGACCCCGTGGGCTCCGTTCAGGGGCTGCTGGGCCAGGCCCGGAGTCTGCTGCGCTCCTGCGCCCAGACCGTGGACGCCTTCCAGGCCGCGGGCCAGGACAACAGCAGCTATCGCCAGGACCTGTCGGACCTGGTGGCGAATATCAACCAGAACCGCCCCGACAGCCAGGAACTTCTGGACACCGTGGCCCAGCTGAACCGCCAGGTCCACGCCGCCCTGGATAAGGCCCAGGCAGCCCTGGACAAGGCCTTTGACGCGGCGGAGAAAATTCTGAACGGCATCGACGTGGACGCTCAGCTGCCCCAGATTCAGGAGGACCTGCGGGACGCCGCCCAGACTATGGACGATATGGGCGATAAGCTCACGGCCTGGGCCAGGTCTATCGCCGTGGAGGCCGGGCCCGTGGGGGCCCAGGCCGCAGCCGCCGCCCAGCGCCTGGCGGACAGCTGCTATCAGCTGCGGGACCGGCTGAACACCGTGGCCGACGGCATCCGGCAGAACTCCGCCGTTTTGCAGGACACCATCGCTTTGGTGGCCCAGCTGGAGAAGCTGACGGACACCCTGCTGACGCCGGTGTTCGGCGATGTGACGGATGATGTGAAAAACGTTCTGGACCAGACGGAGGGCCTGCTCCAGGGCCTCCACGGAACGGCAGCCGATACCCGGGACCTGCTGGCAGCCGCCGGCGCGGCGGCCGGCACCCTGGACGGTCTTATGTCCCCGGGCCGCGACGCCATCGGCCAGGCCATCGACAAGCTGGGGAGCCTGCTGGGCGGCCTGGAGGACAGCGACAGTCCGGACTATCTGGACACCCTGCTGGACATCCTGGGCGGCAGCCCGGAGGATTACGGCGCCTACTTCTCCCAGATGGTGCAGACCACCGTGGAGCCGGTGTATCCCATTGCAAACTACGGCAGCGCCATGGCCCCCTTCTATTCCGTTCTGGCCATCTGGGTGGGCGGCGTCATGCTGGTGGCTATTCTCAAGCCCCACGCCCGCCTGGGGGGGCTGGTGGACCCCAAGCCCCACCAGCTGTTCTTCGGCCGGTACTTCCTGTTTTTCGTCATGAGCCAGATTCAGGCCGCCGTCATCGTGGCCGGGGACCTGCTGGTGCTGAAGATCCAGTGCGTGGAGCCGGCGCTGCTGTTTGCCACCGGGGCCATTACCTCCCTGGTGTTCAGCCTGCTGATCTACGCCCTGACCGTGTCCTTCGGCGACGTGGGCAAGGCCGTTGTAGTGGTGGTCATGGTGCTCCAGATCGCCGGCTCCAGCGGCACGTTCCCCATTGAGCTGCTGCCGGACGTGTATCAGAAAATCTATCATATCTTCCCCTTCCCCTATGCCATCGACGCCGTGCGCGAGTGCGTATGCGGCCTGTATGGGACCACATGGCTGAAAAACATCGGCTGCCTGCTGATCTTCGGCGCGGCGGCCCTGGTCATCGGCCTGCTGGTGCGCAAGCCCTTTATGGGACTGAACCATTTCATGGAGGAGAAGCTGAAAGAAACGGAAATGCTGTAAGAAAGGAGGACTCCCTATGGACGAAAAGAAATATAGCCAGCTGTATCAGGCCCTTTTGCAGGAGGTCCTTCAGTTCCACAGCGGCAATCAGCGCCGCATCCGCAAGGGAATGCTGAGCCTGCTGCTGGTGCCGCTGGCATTTCTGGTGCTGCTGTTTTTATCCGACGGCTCCCGGGTGATCTTCCTGCTGCTGTGGATCGTATCCATGTTCGGCATCGCGGCGTATCTCATCGCCGTGGAGTATGTGGACTACGAAATGCAGAACAAGGTGAAGAAGATCACCCAGAAGGAGGTGGAGCTGGATCAGCTGATGGCCCTGCCCACCGGCATGCCCCAGCTGCTGCCCCATCTGCGGGGCCGGAGTCAGGAGAGCGAAGCGGTCCCGGAGGAGCCTGCCCCAGAGGAGCCTGCCCCGGAGGAGCCTGCCCCGGCGGAGCCTTGTCCCGCCCCTGTCCCGCCTTGTCCCCAGCCTGTCCCGCCCCGTCCCGCCTCTGTCCCGGTACAGCCGGAGCCCCTGCACCCGGAGCTGGCCCTGACCCTGTCCGACCTGCAGGAGAGCAGCCGCCAGCTGGCCCAGGGCTTTGAGCAGATGTCCCGGGAGCTGGGCCGCATTTCCCGGTATATGGGCGATCAGGACCAGCGGTCCAGGGAGGTGCAGGCATGAGGAATATCTGGAGAATTTTCCGGGCCGACTGGCAGCGCATCAGCGCCAGCGTGGTGGCGGTGGTGGTCATCATGGGCCTGTGCCTGATCCCGTGCCTGTATGCATGGTTCAACATTTTTTCCAACTGGGACCCCTACGGCCCCGACGCCACGTCCAATATCCGCGTGGCCGTTACCAGCGAGGATGAGGGCTATGAGCTGCTGGGCCTGAAGCTGAACATCGGGTCCATGGTGCTGGACGGCCTGAAAAGCAACAACCAGATGGGCTGGGACTTTGTAGACAGCCGGGAGGAGGCCCTGGAGGGTGTCCGGTCCGGCAGGTACTACGCCGCCCTGATCGTTCCCGCAGACTTCACCGGGGACTTCGTCAGCATTCTGGACACGGACCTGCGGCACCCCCAGATCGAGTATTACGAAAACGAGAAGAAAAACGCCATCGCCCCCAAGATCACCAACAAGGCCAAGACCGCCGTTCAGGACGAGATCAACGCCACCGTGGTGGAGACGGTGACCAACGCCGTCACCACCGTCAGCTCCGTGTGCAGGGCTCTGGGCCTGGACGCGGACGACGTGTCCCAGGGGGTCATTGAAAAGCTCAGCAGCGCCCAGGACAGCCTGCGCACCCTGGAGGAGACGCTGACGGCCATGCAGACCCTGGCGGACCAGACGGACAGCATCCTGGCCTGCGCCGGGGTGGTCAGCGGCGACCTGGACAGCATCGTCAGCGGCAATGACCTGTCCGGCATCCAGGACGCCCTGGACCGGGGCATCGGCCGCCTGAACGAGACGGAGGCCGAGATCGCCCGGCAGCTGGAGGATATCGACGCCCAGATCGACGTCATCGCCGACGACATTGCCGCCGCCGTGGGAACGGCGGAGGATGTGGCGGGCTTTCTGGCCGGTCCCGCCCAGCAGCTGGACCAGCGGCTGGCGGAGCAGCAGCAGCGGCTGGAAAAGCTGCGGGACTTTGCCGCCGGTTATCCCGCCGTTCAGGAGCGGCTGGGCAACGCCATTTACCGCATCGGCGAGCTGCGGGACCTGCTGAAAACGCTGGAGGACCCCGGCCAGCTGGAGACCTGGCGCCAGGAGGTACAGGCCAAGGTGGATGCGCTCCGCCAGGAGCTGCGGGAGGCGGCCCTGCGCATCAGCGGCAGCGTGAACCAGCGGCTGGAGGAGCTGAATCGGGATGTGACGGAAAAGCTCCAGACCCTACAGAGCGTGTTTGACAGCGTATCCGGCAATCTGTCGGCCCTGGGCGATAAGCTGACCCGGTATCAGGAGGCCATCCAGTCCACAGGCACCACCCTGAGCGGGGCCATCCAGCTGTCGTCCACCCTGCGGGGCGACCTGGGCCAGCTGGCCCAGGATATGGACCGCATCGTCACCAGCGACGGCTTCCGCCGCTTTGTGGAGGTGCTGGAAAACGACCCCGAGGGCCTGGCGGACTACCTGTCCGACCCCGTGTCCATGGAGACGGTGCCGGTATACGAGATCACCAGCTACGGCAGCTCCATGGCGCCGTATTACATCATGCTGGCCCTGTTCGTGGGCTCTCTGCTGACGGCCACCATGCTCCATGTGAACGCCCCCATGCCGGGGCTCTCCCGGCTGCGCCCCTGGCAGCGGTTCTTCGGCCGGTATCAGCTGTTTTTCCTGATCGGTATGATCCAGGCCCTGGTCACGGGCCTCGGCTGCATTTACTACATCGGCATCCAATGCCCGTATCCGGGGCTGTTCCTGCTGGCGTGCTGCGTGTGCAGCCTGAACTTCACCATGATGAACTATGCCCTGGTCTATGCCCTGGACAACATCGGCATGGCGGCCTCCGTCATCATCATGGTCATCCAGGTGGCGGGCTCCGGCGGCGTCTATCCCATCGACGTGCTGCCCGGGATCTTCCAGACGCTGTATAAGTTCATGCCCTTCCACTATGGCATGGACATGCTCCGGGAGACCATCGCCGGACGGTATGAGAATGTGTACTGGAAGAATCTGGCTGTGATGGCGGCCATGTGCGTGCTGTTTGCGGTGCTGGGGATGGTGCTGTATTACCCGGCCCGGCCCCTGAACCGGCTCATCGCCCGCAGCAAGGAAAAATCCGGCATTATGTAAGGAGGACTGCTGCCCATGAATGCAAAGCATGACCTGGCGGAAGCCCTGTGCCAGCTGCTGGAGACAAAAACCCTGGAAAAGATCACCGTCAAGGACATTGTGGCCCGGTGCGGTGTGAACCGCCAGACGTTTTACTATCATTTTCACGACGTGTACGACCTGATGCGCTGGATCTTTGACCGGGAGGCCGCCGCCCTGGCCCAGAGCATCCGCAGCAGCGGCAGCGACTGGCGGCAGGAGCTGCGCACCATCACGGACGCGCTGCGCAGCAAGCGTCACCTGGTGATGAATGCCTACCGCTCCGTGAACCGGCGGGATCTGGAGCGCTATCTGATGCAGGGCTACGGCCCGGTGATCCGCCGCATCGTGGATCAGGCGGCTGTGGGCCTGGACGTGACCCAGGGGGACCTGGAGTTCGTGTCCCGGTTCTATGCCCGGGGCCTGCTGAGCGGCGTGTTCGACTGGATCGAATCCGGCATGCCGGAGAACATCGGCGACGATCTGCGCCGGTGCATCCTGCTGCTGGACGGCAGCCTGCCCACCGCCCTGAAAAGCGTCAGCGAGAAATAAGCGCAAAGCCTCCGGCTTCGGCCGGAGGCTTTGCTTGAGCTTGTCAAAAAAGGGCGGCGCCCTTTTTTGACAAAAGAGTTTTCGCTCCGACCCGCGCGTTTTCACGCATAAAATGCGTGAAAATACACTCTCTCCGCGCAAAGTATTTTTCGCGACGTACACGCCCAACGGAAGTCCCCTTGGGGGGCGCCGCCGCGAAAAATGGATCATACCTTATTCGCGGCCTGCGGGCCGCGAACTCTGCGAGGCTTTTTGGGCAAGCTGCGCAAAGCCTCCGGCTTCGGTCGGAGGCTTTGCTTTTCCTGCCAAATCCCCGAAAATACGCCCCGCCGCCCCTTGTCAAGTCATTCGGCGTTTGCTATAATAAAATATTATTTGCAGTACCGCGAAAGGGGTGTCCCGTCATGAAATATCAGCAGTGGAGCATACCGGACCTGCCTGCCCAGGCGGTGGACCGGCTCACCGGGGCCGGATACCCCTATCTGGTGTCCTCCGTGCTGGCCTCCCGGGGCGTCACCACACCGGAGGAGGCCGCTGCCTTCCTGGAGCGGGACCGGGAGCTGCCCTATTCCCCGTTTTTGATGAAGGATATGGACCGGGCTGCCGGGCGGGTGAACCGTGCCCTGGCCGATGGGGAAAGGATCGCCGTGTTCGGCGACTATGACGTGGACGGAATCACCGCCACGGTGATTCTGGTGGATTACCTCCTGTCCCGGGGCGGCGACGTGGTGCACTATATCCCCCGCCGCATCGAGGATGGGTACGGCCTGGGAAAGGACGCCATCCTGTCCCTGCATGACCAGGGCGTCCGGCTGCTGGTAACGGTGGACTGCGGCATCACCGGCGTGGAGGAGGTGGCCTATGCCAACTCCCTGGGCATGGACGTGGTCATCACCGACCACCATGAGTGCAAGGAGGAGCTGCCTCCCTCCTGCGCGGTGGTGGACCCCCACCGGCTTGACTGCGGCTATCCCTTCAAGCACCTGGCCGGGTGCGGCGTGGCGCTGAAGCTGGTGCTGGCCCTGGGGGGCGAGAGCCGGGAGGAGGCCCTGCTGTCCCGGTACTGCACCCTGGCCGCCATCGGCACCGTGGCCGACGTGATGCAGATGTCCGGCGAGAACCGGACCATCGTCTCCCGGGGGCTGGCATCTATCGGCCGGTCGGATTTCATCGGTCTGCACGCCCTGCTGCGGGAGGCGGGCCTGTCCGACAAGGCCGTCACCTCCGTGCAGATCGGCTTTGTCCTGGCCCCCCGCATCAACGCCGCCGGCCGCATGGGCGCGGCGGATATGGCGGCGGACCTGCTGCTGAGCACCGATCCCCACCAGGCAGAGCGTCTGGCCCGGGAGCTGTGCGCCCTGAACCGGGAGCGCCAGAGCGTGGAGCAGGCCATCTATGCCCAGGCCGTGGAGCAGATCGAGCAGTCCCCGGCCCAGGAGCGCAGCGCCCTGGTGCTGGCCTCGGATACCTGGCACCAGGGGGTGGTGGGCATCGTGGCCTCCCGTCTATCGGAAAAATACGCCTGTCCCAGCTTTATGATCCATCTGTCCGGCGGCACCGGCAAGGGGTCCTGCCGCAGCTGGGGCGGGTTCAACCTGTTCGCCGCTCTGGAATCCTGCTCCGACCTGCTGCTGGACTTCGGCGGCCATGAGCTGGCGGCGGGTTTTACCATTGAGGAAAAGAACATTCCCGCCTTCCGGCAGCGGATGAACCAATATGCCCGGAAATTCCGGGGGGGCAAGGCCCCGGTGTCCTGCCTGCAGGTGGATGTGTCCATCGGCCAGGCGGGACGGGTGACCCTTTCGGAGGTGGAGGCCCTGGACGCCCTGGAGCCCTATGGCGCAGGCAACGCCCGGCCGGTGTTCTGCCTGCGTGGGGCCACTCTGGAGCGGGTCCAGAACGTGGGCCAGAACCGGCATCTGAAGCTGCGCCTGTCCAAGGGCAGCGCCCAGTTTGACGGCATTTTCTTCTCCGCCGTGGCCCAGACCTGCGGCGTGGTCCCGGGCGACCGGGTGGACGCCGCGTTTTACCTGCAAATCAACGAATTCCGCAGCAGCCGCACGGTGCAGCTGCAGATGGTGGATATCCGCCCCTCCCTTTCCGGCAGCGCCCGGGAGGAGGAGTCCTTGCAATTGGTAGGCCGCTGCCTGCAGGGCCAGGAGCTGCGTCCCCGGGACGCGGTGCGCCTGCTGCCCTCCCGGGACCAGTGCGTGTGCCTGTGGCGGGCCCTGCAGCACACGGTGCCCCCCGATGGGCTGGAGGCAGACTATCTGCCGCTGCTGCGGCGGCTGTCCGGGGCCCTGCATGGGGCGGAGCCGTTTCTGCGGACGGCGCTGTGCCTGGAGGTGTTCCGGGAGCGGGGGCTGCTGCAAAGCCTCCGCCAGGGCGACAGCATCCGGCTGCATCTTACGGGCCAGGGGAAAAAGGTGGCCCTGGACCGGTCGGAATATCTGCTGCGCCTGCACCAGGCGCTGGACGCCGCGAAAGGAGGGGGACGCTCATGACAGTGGAAGAACGATACCAGCACTTAGAGGACACGGTGCGGGCCTATAACCCCACCGCCAGCTTTGACAAGATCCGGGCCGCCTATGAGTTTGCCGCCGCCGCCCACCAGGGCCAGCTGCGCAAGGACGGTTCACCCTTCGTCACCCATCCCCTGGCTGTGGCCCAGATCGTGGCGGAGGAGCTGCACCTGGACTCCGAGTCCATCGAGGCGGCCCTGCTCCACGACACCATTGAGGACACCGCCGCCACCCACGAGGACATCGCCAAGCAGTTCTCCCCCACGGTGGCGGATCTGGTGGAGGGGGTCAGCAAGCTGACCCGGGTCCACTATACCTCCAAGGCCGAGGAGCAGATGGAAAATCTGCGCAAAATGCTGCTGGCCATGTCCAAGGACATCCGGGTCATCCTCATCAAGGTCTCCGACCGGCTGCACAATATGCGCACCATGGAGTACCAGACTCCGGAAAAGCAGAAGCAGAAGTCCTTCGAGACTCTGGAGATCTATGCGCCCATTGCCCACCGGCTGGGCATGCAGAAAATGAAGTGGGAGCTGGAGGACCTGTCCCTGAAATACCTGGACCCCATCAGCTACCGGGAGATCGTGGACGCGCTGAACGAGAAGGCCGCGGAATACGACGGCTTCATGTCCTCCATCCACGACCAGATCACCCAGCGCCTGCACGAGTCCAATATCGACGGCTATGTGTATGGCCGCATGAAGCACCCCTATTCCATCTATCGCAAGATGTACACCCAGAACAAGTCCCTGGACGATGTGTATGATCTGTTCGCCTTCCGGGTCATCGTGGACACGGTGTCCGACTGCTATTACGTTCTGGGTATTATCCACGACCTGTACAAGCCCGTGCTGGGCCGGTTCAAGGACTATATCGGCACTCCCAAGCCCAACATGTACCAAAGCCTTCACACCACCGTTATGGGCCAGAACGGCATCCCCTTCGAGGTGCAGATCCGCACCAAGGAGATGCACGAGGTGGCCGAATACGGCATCGCCGCCCACTGGAAGTATAAGCAGA
>OFML01000280.1_pt1 | contig 48562 bp, 47 predicted proteins | sample 1541831 | NCBI WGS metagenome assembly OFML01 (sample SAMN04209237, study PRJEB22552) | human gut metagenome | biome: gut; material: feces | host: Homo sapiens | place: USA: Oklahoma | reverse complement strand
TTCTCATTAACTTATCATAGAAGATCTCAATTTACAGACTTTTTTTCATACTCTCTTCCAGAAACTTTTTCGACATACCCAACGTGACCATATTTCTCACCGTTATCCCATACAGCAATAGAGTTGGATACCGGTGTCGAGGATTTTCGGCAATTACTTACATAATCCCACCACTTTTTAGCATCAAGTCCAGAAGGTGCAGAAAACTCAATTGTTTTTCCGGTAACTTCTTTTGCTCGACCATAGCAGTGCCAGGTACACTGACCATCTTCAAAACGATTGTTATAACAACTGCTATTATAATTAAGAGTAGACGGTCTCTGACCAACAACTAGATTACCGTTACCAGAGCCGCTGCTAGAAGATCCGCCGACTTCTACAAATTCCCACTGCTGTAGTTTGCTTGCCTTTTTCGCTGCCCAGAAAACATTACCAGTAGAAGTTGGCGTTTTGTTGGTATTGTTGCCGTGAGCATCATTGTAAGCAGTCAGGTACAAACCGGAAGAAGCAAGCTTGATTTTAACGATATTACCAGAAACTGCTTCAAAGACAATATTCTGATTGGTTGGGTCATTTGCTTCCCAAACATCGGCATTGTTATTGTTTGCATTGCCTGCCACAGTGTATTTGTCGAGAGCATAACGTGTATTTCTCATGTTGAGAAGCTTACTGCCATCAAATTTCCACTGCTGTTCCAGACTGCCGTCTTTGGTCCACAAACATACGTTCTGACCGTTTACAATACTTCCAGGGTAGTACAGGTTCAGAACTTTCGGTTCATTTCCAGATCTTGCTCCATCACAAATAAATACATATGTTTTACCAGAAATAGGAAGTGCCATAAAAATACCTTCTTTTGTTTTAAAATTTTGTAAGTGACAAAAAACTCCTTACTCCGCGGCTGTAGGTGTTCTGTTTTGTCCTTACACTATATAAAAAGCAAAAAGGAAGGGAAAATGTAAATGCAATAAAAAAATTTTTTTGTTTAACTTTTGGATTCTATTTTGGTCTTTACTCCCCAAAGGGGGTAAAACCAAAATGGATATTTTAAAACAAATTTCAGAATCACAAAATGACCATGAAAAGATAGAAGAAGTTATAAAAAGGTTTAATCCATTATTGAAGAAATATGCAAGGAAACTCAATTATGAAGATGCTTATTTTGATATGAGGATTTCTTTTATAGAATTGATTCTCCATATAAAAGTAGAAATGTTTCCTCAAAATGAGGATAAATATATCCTAGGCTATATTTCAAAAGCGACCTATCAAATTTTTCTTAAATATGCAAGAAAAAATCAAATGACAGGATTTGAAATCATAGAAAGTCAAATAGAAGATTTTGATCTTGAGAACTTTGGGAATCAATTATCTTATAACGAGTCATATGACGGCTTATTAATGGAAGATTTAAAAAAGGTACTTTCTGAAAAAGAATATAAGGTTATATGTGAATGGCTTTTTCAAGGGAAAAGTATCCAACAGATAGCTGATCAGGAAAAAATATCCAGACAAGCGGTCTTTGCTAAGAAGAGACGTGCACTGAAAAAAATGCAAAACTATTTTGCAAAATAGTTTACAAAACATATTATTCTTCCTTTTTATATGATAGGGATCCCGATAGCATAAAAAGGAGGTGATAATGTATGGATTTATTAACATTATTTGATTTTTTTGCACCGGAAGGTGTGTGGGCAGTCCTGAGTTTAGTTTTGATTTTTTATATTATACATAGGCAGGATAAAAGAGATGAACGCCATTATGAAAACATAGAAAAGAGAGAAGCAAAACAGGACTCTCGTGAAAAAAAGTATCAAGACAGCATAGCAAAACTGGCAGATGGAATGTCAGATTTAGCAGAAATCAAAGAGTTGCTGTATAAAAAGTTAGAATAGCTTACACTAAAAACACAGAAGGAAATATTTCCTTCTGTGTTTTTATGCTAAATACTTTATTGTTTTGTGAACTTGAGAAAAAGATATATTTGTCTAAAAATTGAAATCTGAACTAAAAATGTATTTAATAGTTTACATTTTTGGCTTTTGAGGATTTTTAATATATACTAGGTAAAAAAACAATAAGACCAATATAAAACAGGAGGAGAACTATGAGTACCTTAACATCTGGAGCATTTTATAATATTAGAAATGTCAAAAGCTTAAAAATGCTAAATATTTATGCAGGTAATGCAGATAATGGAACAAATGTCTGTTTGTGGGAAGAAGACAATAGCATAGAGCAAAAATGGAGATTAGAGGGTATTTGCGCAGAAGGAAGAGCTTTGTTGCATACTATGGTAAATGCCAATATGGTCTTGGATTTTTATACAGGAAGCAGTGCATGGGCAAATGCAGATATATGGGAAAGTGGAGACTTTGAAAATCAATATTTGACCATAGAAGAAGTATCTGAAAATGTATGGAAAATACGACAGAGCTCGAGATGTAACGTCGTTTTAACTGCAATAGAGGAAGAAAACAACAGTAATGTTTGTTGGCAAGAAGATAGAAATAGCATGGGGCAATTATGGACCTTTGAAAAGATCGATAGTAGACTTCGTGATGGTCTAGATACAGCTGCACAATGTAATTTAAAAACAATCAGGGAGATTTCCAATAGTCCAAATAAATATCAGTTTGTATGTCGATATTATTGTACAAATCAATCTTCTTCTAAAATTTTAACAAGAAATGAAGCAGAAGAATTTTCAAAATATATGGACTTAGTATCTGTTTACCAGGATGCAAATGATCGTCCAGAATACTTTACCTATGAGATTGGCTATAGTGATGCCAATAATGCTTTAAATTATGCAATAAATACAATAAATCAGCCTGAAAATAGTGCTATTTATTTTGCTGTCGATTTTAACCCTAACAAAGATGTTATAAATAACAATATTATTCCTTATTTTAAAGGAATAAAAGCTGCATTTGAATCAAAGCAAGCCCTATATCGGATTGGTGTTTATGGTTCAGGTTTGGTTTGTGATGTTATTAAGACTATGGGTTTAGCGAGCTATAGCTGGCTGGCTAAATCTTCAGGATATTGGGGTACGTCAGAATATAACGATCCTGAAAAATATAGTATTCGACAAGGATGTGTCGTTAAGCTTAACGATGTCCTGTTTGATAGCAATTCTTCTGGTTATGCAGAGGACTTCGGGCAGTGGCATTTTATAAATAGATAAACAAAAATCCTCCTATTATTGATAGGAGGATTTTTGTTTTTGGATAGTAAAAAAATAAATATGTATGATTATGTTATAAAGGAAACTAATAAGTCAATTTTTTTGATTTTCCGATGAATCAGGACATAAGTTTTTTTAACTTTTTTAAAGCTCGATTTTTGGAAATAGTTATAGCTTCTTCGGATACACCATATATTTTAGACACTTGTTTTATAGAATAGTCTTTTAGAAAAATATACTTGATAATATTAGCTTGATAAGGTGTTAGGTTGCACTCTAGGGAATCAGTGGTTACTATAGGGTATTCATCAGTGGTTGAATAGTAGCAGTCTAATTTTTGCTTTATTCCTGATAAGTCAGAGTTTTCAAATTCGGATAAACTAAAACTAGGAATTACAGAAGTGTGTGTAGAATGATAATATAAGTTATATGAAATATTTTGTACAAGTTTTTTGATGTATTTTAGCATACTGTTATTATTAGTTGATTTTAGTGTATTTAAGTTTATTTTTTGTATTTTTTCAATAAATCGGAGAACGATATCAGAATATGCATCTTCATATCCAAGTTTATACGAATATTTTCTGATTAATGGATCAAATTTTTTTATAAGCTGATACATTTCTTCAGAATCATTTTGTGCATTAGCGATATTTTTGTAAATGGATTCATTCATTTTGCCTTTCCTCCTTTTTAAGGAGAAAGACAAAAAAATTGAAATAAACCTAAACACTATATTTTATTGTTCTTATAAAACAGAATTATAATACCTATTTATAAGAATAATAGGGTTATTTTCAAAATAAAATCAGAATTGTATAATGAATCTGAAGTGAACGATAATGCCAGTTGATATTTTGAAACACCTAGGGAGTTGTTTAAAAAAAGCTAGAAAAGAACGACACTTAACACAGGAACTTCTTTCAGAAAAAACAGGGATATCAGTTCGTCATATAGCAAAGATAGAAAAAGGGGTAATGAACCCTTCTTTTGAAGTTTTATATGCGCTTGTTAATACATTGGAAATCTCCACAGATCATCTATTTTGCCCAGAGATTCCGGATGACAAGAAAAAAGTACAACAGATGATTAACTGCTATAATTCGTGCAACCCTGCAGATCGAGATATCTTGTTGGATGTAATAGAGTGTCTTTCATCTGGTTTAAAAAATAGGTAATATATTTATTATATATCCTATTTATATAAAAATAATTAATGGTGTAAAACTTACAATTTTGTTGTAAGATTTACACCGTTTTTGTTTTGATGTGATAAATTTTGACGAAGATAAAGAGGAAGACATTTGTTACAAATTATAGATAGTAATTTATAGAAAAAGATCGATAAATTATGTTATAATAAAAAAGATATTTAGATATGCTAGTTTTGATCAAAGTGAGGAGCTTCCTATGCTGTCTGTAGTAATTTGTGATGATAGTTATGAGATAAATGATGATTTATTCGAAATAATTGAAACATATTTTCATCAAAAAGAAATCCCTGTAGTAATTCAGCAATATTATGATTCTCAGAAGTTGATAGAAAGTGCGCCTTTTTTTGATATCATGTTTCTGGATATCGAAATGCCGAAATATAATGGAATTGAAGTAGCGAAGGCATTTCGAAAAAAATCAAGTTGGGGACAGATTATCTATGTTACAAATTATGCTCAATACGCACAAACAGCTTATTCTGTACATGCTTTTGGCTATATCACAAAACCTGTAAATGAAAATAGCATCAGCAATATTCTTGATGATGCATTAAAATATCTGAAAAAGAGAACACCCCATAATCGCCTGAGCATTATGACGGAAATGGGTGTGAAGCATGTAGCAATAGACAATATTTATTATTTTGAAACCTATGAGAGAAAGGTAAGAATGATTTCGAAAGAAGGAAAATATATATTTAAAGGAACCATAGAGGAACTTTATAAAAAGATAGATCAATCCATCTTTGCTTGTCCCCACCAAAGTTTTCTGGTAAATTTTTTACATATTGATTATTTGAAGGGTTATGATATTTTTATCGACAATGGAGACCTGATACCATTGTCGCAAAAAAGAACAGTAGAGTTTAAGAAGAAATATTATGATTTTTTGGAAGATACTTATTACATGATTTGATAGAGAGAGGGGGAGGTTCATATTCTTTTTTTTACAACATTGATTTCTACCGTATTGCCAGTATTTACAGTAACAGGAGCATCCTGTTACTTTATGGAAAAGGTATATGGACGAAAAGATAAATATCCAACAAGAATCTATTTTCTGCTATGGGCACTTTTTGCTTTGGGATATATTCTGATTATCTCTTTACATAAAAATTCTCTTTGGATGACTGGATTTGGATTTAGTTCAATGATACTGATCTCCTATTTCTACCAACAATATAGAAACAAGCTGATTTATACATCATTTTTTTATCTGTATTTGGTAATTATGGATATCAGCTCGATACCAATTGTATCATTACTCTTTCAAGTAGAAGCAGAACAAGCTTTGCATATAGGTTTTTTCAGACTTTGTATGCCGTTAGTTAGTAGTGTTCTGATTATAGTGACAGTTAGAGTAATCGTTCAGTATATTAATCGTAATCAATATCAGAAAAGCAGATTTAATATTAACACCATATTTTTTCTGGCTCTTTTAATGGAGCTGATTATTTTGATCTATGGAGTCTTTTTATCAGAGAGGAGATCTGCAAATCTGGAAGTTTTGTCTCTTACATTATTCTTTTTTCTGGTATTTGATCTTCTTGGAATTTATTTATATCATCTTTTTCAAATAGAAGAGCAGCTGAAGGATGAGTTGGTATTGTCTAAACAAAAGGATGAGTTGGAATATCAACATCTGCAGCAGCTTCAGGAACAGTATGAAAAATCCAGAAAAATATTACATGATATGAAAAACCATATTCTTGCAATAGAGGGTTTAAGTGTAAATGAAAATCCGAGAGCAAAGGAATATATCAACGAAGTGATAGAAAATATTGATAAAAACAATTCTGGATTTGATACCAAAAATAAAATTATTTCGACTTTAGTGAATAGCAAGATTGAAAAAACAAAAACAGAAGGAATCAGCTTTCATGTGGAAGTGCAGGATCTGGATTTTGATTTTATCAGTGATTTGGATTGGGTCATTATTTTAGGAAATATTTTGGATAATGCAATAGAAGCATGTCAGCAGATTATAGAAGGGGAACGAAAAATAGAGTTATATATTCATCAATATAAAAAAATGTTAATCATTCGATTAGAAAACAGTATAGGAGATAGACCTGATTTTCAGGGTGGAATATTACACTCCAATAAGCCAGGCCACTCTGGAATAGGAGTATCAAATGTTCAGGATACTGTAAAGAAATATAAAGGGGATATTGAGCTAGAATTTAATGATAATTGTTTTAAAACAAGAATTATCATTCCGGTTAAGTGATGATATTTTATATTTTTTTCCTCTTTCCTGTAAGTGATTTAAAGCATCTTGTCAAAATATGTCGTAGATTGTATACTAAAAATAAAAAAGGAGAAGGACAAATGAAATTTAAAAATTATATTTTAAAAAAGGTGGAAAAACTTACAAGAAAAGAAGTAGAAAAAATGGCAAACACGGCTTGTCCGGCATTTAATTATCAGCCCAAAGAACCAAAGCAAATAAAAAAATTGCGTAAGTTTTAATGGAAAATATAATCAATAGCATTTGTGAGGAATTAGTAAAAAATCAAATCGTCTCGAAGCAAGATGTTCCTATTTATCAATATGGTTTAAAGATGTTATTGTTAAAAGTTACATATATAACAAGCTTTATCATATATGCTTTGTTGGTGGGAGCGTTAAAAGAAACGATATTGTTCCTCATTGCGTATTCATTCTTAAGATCTTATAGCGGAGGCTATCACGCATCAAGCATTTTAGGGTGCTATCTTGTAAGCTTATCTACGATTATTTTGAATTCTGTACTGTGTAAGGTGAGTATTGCAGGTATCTTATTTAAAGTAGATATTGTACTTTTGATATTATCAAGTGCCTTTATCTTTTTATTTAGCCCTGTAGATAATCACGAAAAACAGTTAGACGATCTTGAAAAGAAAGTTTACGGTTACCGCGCTAAAATTTGTGTTGCGTGCAGTTTGATTTTGTTCATAGCATTCAATATGTTAGATGCTACACAGACTATGGCTATTTCTGTTAGCAACGCAGTTGTTTTTGAATCTGTTATGATGATATTAGGAATGATAAAAAACTTAAAGCAATAAAAATAAAACCTCCGGATAGGAGGTTTTATTTTTTAGGTACTAAGATTTGGATAATGTGATGATATACAGCTTTAAACATTCGTAAAACAGCACTTTTAGGATAGAACACCCATTGAGGTGATTTTATGAATATTGGGTATTCATAAGCATAATCATTTGTATACATACGCAAATGATTATGCTTATATTTTTACTCTGTAAAAATATAGAATATCGATCTCGCTCGCCACCTCCTCAAAATTTGAAAAGCAGACATTTTCAAATTTTGGAGGTAAGGAATATGAGTAAAAGGAAAAACGATTATCATCTTTACATAAATGGACAAGCAGTCCCGGTAAGCGAAGAAGTCTACCAAGTTTATAAACACTTTGAACGAAAAGAGGAGTATTTCACCTATGATCTCAAAGCAGAAAAATTTAGTAGGAAAACAGCATCCTTTCTCCCAAGCAGGGAAGACTCCTATGAACGTCTGATGGAGGCAGACCAGCAGTTTGTGATTCAGGAAGTAAACGTGCAGGCTCAGGTTGAGAAGCTCCTGGATGCAGAGATGGTCAGGAAGGCACTGTCGTTCTTAAATCAAGAAGAGCGGGAACTGATCAACCTGCTGTTTTATCAGGAAAAAACAGAACAGGAGGTAGGAGGGCTGCTCCATGTCTCCCAGCAGGCAGTGAACAAAAGAAAGCAGGCAGTACTGATAAAATTAAGAAAACTTCTGAAAGAATTTTATGAGTTTTAAAGTGATATTTGGTTGTAAATGAGCCTTCCGAACGGGAAAGTATATGAGAGGATTTTCATTCTCGTGTACTTTGATAAACAGTGGCAGAAGGCCGCTTACATCAGTATGTAGGTTATAACTTTCATCATGGCTGTATTGCAAACAGAAAGCGAAATAAGCGCAGACGCGACGACTACCTGCGGAAAATATCCGCCAAATCAATGGTATCAAAGGTAAGAGCGGTAACCTGAACGTTTATACTCCGGCACCGGCAGGTCGGATACGCCATGACCCCATGATGAAGAGGACCGTAAAAAGCCCGTACCGCAGGGTAAAAGGGGGGTATCAGTAAAAAAGCTGATATCACGGTGTCTGTTGCCGCAGACAGGCCTGCATATTCCCAGTATCGGGGGACGAGCAAGAATACGGTACATATAACAAGAAGATAAAACAGCCACACCGGAACTTTCAAAATGTTGGTTCAAGGTGTGGCTGTTTCCGATATTGGAATAGTTTTGTTTGTGGTGGTTCATACTGTTATTGCAGGATTTTTTTCTTTCGTCGAAAGGAGAAGCTATGATTAGAACTGAAATCAAAACAAAATCTTCGATTGTTCGCATCCACGATGAGTACTGCAACGCTCCAAGCGAAGGTTGTATCTCTCATCTTAATCAGATTGTAAGCAATTACTACAAAAGAAGGAATACGACAGAGGAAGCGGTTGCTGTTCAAGATGAAAATACCGTCTCGCAATAAAGCTGCGGATTTTTCCAGAATTTAGCGTGATCCGTATCATTGACGGGAAAATATGTTTCACCTTATAATGAAACCAGAAAGGGGGCCCCAGATGGAGCAATATGTAAAATATCTTCGTAAGTCGCGTTTTGACAGGGATTATGCAGAGCTGAGCATTGAGGAAACGCTCAAGCGGCATGAAGCAATTCTGGACAAACTGGCTGCACAGCGAGGGTATTATATTGCAAAAACCTATTATGAGGTCGTTTCTGGTGAGTCAATCGCCGCAAGACCGGAAATTCAGAAGCTGCTGGAAGAGGTGAATGCCGGATTTTATGCCGGAGTCCTTGTTGTCGATGTTGAGCGTCTGGCAAGAGGAAACGGAGCTGATCAGGCATATATCAGCCAGGTGTTTCAGTTTTCTGGAACAAAGATTATCACTCCGACCAAGATCTATGACCCATCCAACGAATTTGATGAGGAGTACTTCGAGTTTGGATTGTTTATGAGCCGAAGGGAGTATAAGACCATCAACCGAAGATTGATTCGCGGACGGGACAGCAGTGCATCAGAGGGAAAATGGCTTGGAAGCATCGCTCCCTATGGATATAATCGGGTTAAACTTCCAAACGAAAAAGGCTATACATTAGAGCCACACCCAGAGGAAGCACCGATTATCCAGAAGATTTTTGAAATGTATCTCAATCATCGTGGAACTAAGATGATTGCAAACGGTCTGAATGACCGCGAAGTTCCAACCCGGCATGGCGATCTTTGGACTTATTCGACCATCTCTCAGATTATTACCAATCCCGTCTATATGGGGAAGATTCGAAGAGGGTGGAGCAGGCAGGTCAAAAGTATCGAAAACGGAGAGATTAAAAAGCGTATCAAACGCAAAAAGGATATGAGCTCTTACGATATTTATAATGGATTGCATCCAGCACTGGTCAGCGAAGAGGACTTTATGAAAGCGCAGGAAATCCGGCTGGGTCGAAAGCCAACAGCACCGGTTCGAGAAGAATATCAGCTGATGAATCCTTTTTCCGGTTTGCTTTTCTGCTCAATATGCGGCAAGCGAATCGAGCGAACAACTATGACGGCAGCAAGAAATTGTGCTCCACGTCTTCGCTGCACCAATTCAAGGAAATGTCATAATTGCAGTGCATACTTTGATGTGGTGGAGAAGGAGATTATTGGAGCACTGAAAAGCTGGCTGAAGGGATATAAGGTTAAAATCGATACAGTCGGTTATACGGACGATATCGAGATTGCCAGAAAGCAACTGATGAAAATAGAGCAGGAGTTTAAAAAGTTATCCAAACAGCTGGAAAACACCTTTGATCTGGTTGAACAGGGTGTGTATTCCTTCGAGGTATTTCAGAACAGAAGAGCAAAGCTTGTCCTTTCGATGGAAGATTTGGAAGCTCAAAAAGCAGAACTCCAAAAGAAAGTGCAGCGGCTGGAAGAAAGCCAATCCTCCAAAGCAAGCCTGATTCCTCAGACAGAGGAGCTGCTTGCAAGCTACGACCATATGACCAACCAGGAACGAAACGAACTCTTAAAGGAAATCTTGGAACGAATTGAATATTTCAAGGGAGCCGACGGACAGATTGTCATCGATCTTTATCCTCGACTCCCTAAAATTTAAGGATTTATAGGTATCGTGGACGTACTCACACATGGGTCACAGCACCCACCAGCATACCGTCCTGGATGATGGGAGAGCCGCTCATGCCCTGCACGATGCCGCCGGACAATTCCAGCAGGTCCGGGTCAGTGATGCGAAGAACCATGTTCTTGGTCGGTTCGTCCTGTGACAGGCTGAGTTTTTCAATGCAGGCGTCAAACAGCTGCGGCTTTTGCCCGGATACGGTGGTCAAAATCTTGACCGGTCCCTGACGCACCTCCTGACACTGTGCCATCGGAATGGTCTGCGCGTCGACCGGCTGGCTCAGCAGCCGTCCGTAAACACCGTTGTAGCTGTTTGTGTACAGAGAACCGATGGAACGGTTGGCAACAAAGGCGCCCTGTAGCTGCCCGGGACTGCCCGATTTTCCTGCGTGTACACCGATGATGGAAGCCTCCACGATCTCCCCTTGTGAAAGCGGTATCAGCTGACCGGTGTCCACGTCGCAGATGGCGTGTCCCAGACCGGCAAAGCAGCCGTTGTTCGGGTCGTAAAAGGTCATGGTGCCGATACCTGCCGAGCTGTCCCGCACCCACAGCCCGAGGTGGTAGCTGTTGTCGAGCGAGGAACGCACCGGCGACAGGTGCAGAGAGGTCAGCTGCTCCCCTCGGCGCACCACCAGCGAAAGCGGCTGCCCGGCGCTGCTTTCCACCAGCTTCGTCAACTGCTTTTTGGAGGAGATTTTTTCGCCGTTGATGGAAAGGATAATGTCCCCCTCCTGGATACCGGCGGTCTGTGCCGGACTGACCGCGCGGCTGTTGCAGTCGGTGACAGCGCCGGTACCGACCACCATCACGCCGTCGGTGACCATCTTGATGCCAAAGGGTGTTCCGCACAGGGCAACCACCCGACGGTCGACCACCTGCACACTGACAGGCTTAATGTTGATGAGTCCCAGCAGCTTTAAATCCATCCGAAAGGTGTTCCCGGTGGACGAATAGACCGAAAGCGGGTAGCCGTCGTTGCTGCTGGTTTGAATCAGGGAAGAATCCCCCAGGGAAAAGCGGCTGCCCTTTGCCAGATAGTATCGGTCGGGCAGGGTAGCGGACAGACACAGCGCCCAACACAGTGCTGCCAGGGTGACCACGCTCAAACCGCCGGTCATCAGCTGCCAGGTGCGGCGCAGCGAAAGATGAAAAGTTTTTTTCTGTTTCAAATTGCGATCCCTCACAGTTTTTTTATTTTGATGAAAATGAAAAGCAAAAAGCTCTTCTTTACTATTTGCAACGGGCAACAAAATATCGCAGGAAATTGTGTACGGCAAAAATTTTGACCGCGGCTGCGCCGGAAGGAATTTACATTTTAAACAAATCTTTAATTCTTTTTCGGATTGGTCGATTTTCTTGTGCTTTTGACAAAAATGTTCTATAATATGAATAATCATATGGATGGATTGGAGGTGGCGTGCGGTGCCGGAAGATTTTGAGCGCCGGGTGCGTCAGAAAATTGAGGAGATTTCGCGTTCGCAGGAAATCAAGAATATCAAACGGGATTTTGGCAACATCGCGCGGGACGTTAAAAAAGAATTTTCTTCTTATCAAGGAAATCATACAGGGCAACAGCAGCAGCGGCAACAGCAGGAAAGCCAGCAGCGTTACCACGTCGGTCCTAATCAGTATGGGTCATCGCAGAAAAATCATGCACCCAATCCACCGGCAGTCAGTCGATACAAGACAGTCAGTGTCTCCGGCATCCTGTTCACCGTCTTTGGCAGCGTGGGATTAGGAATCTTCACCCTGCTTTTGTTAGTCAGCAGCTGGTTTGCTGTGGTGACCGACCTGCTGGGTGCACCCTTTGCAGTGATAGCAGCCGTTTTTGTACTGCTGCTGGGTGTATCGGGCGGTATGCTGGGGAAGGGGATCTCTCTGCTCAAACGCACCAATCGCTTAAAACGCTACCTCAAAACGGTCGGCTCCAGCCAGTTTTGCCCGATTGATATGCTGGTAAGGGACAGCGGCAGGGACAAAAATTTCGTACTGCGCGATTTGCAGAAGATGATTCGCAAAAAGGTGCTGCCGGGCGCGCACATCGACGACCAGAAGACCTGCCTGATGCTCACCGATGAGGTGTACAATCAGTATCTGTATGTGCAGCAGCAGGCGCAACAGCGTGAAAAAGAAAAGCAGAAGCGCCAGGAGGAACTGAAAAAACAGCAGCAGGAACAGGCAAAACAGGATGAACAGCTGTTTGCCGAAAATCCCGAACTGGCTGCCACCATCCGGCAGGGACGGGAGATGATTGAGCAGATTCGCCGCTCCAACGATAAAATCGAGGGGGAGGAAATCTCTGCAAAGATGGATCAGATGGAAATCATCGCAAAGAAAATCTTTGAACAGGTACAGGAGCACCCCGAAAAGCTGCCGGACATCCGCAGGCTGATGAACTACTACCTGCCGACCACCCTCAAGCTGCTGAATGTCTATGAGGAATTTGACAGCCAGCCGGTGCAGGGGGAAAACATCCGCAGTGCAAAACAGCAGATTGAAGCTACGCTGGACACCATCAACGTTGCCTTTGAAAATCTGCTGGATAAGCTGTTTACTGACGAGGTGCTGGATGTCAGCTCGGACATCACCGTTTTGGAAACGATGCTCAAGCAGGAAGGGCTGACCGGCTCGGAATTTGAGCCGAAGCAGTAGCCGCTAAGCAGAGGAGGAGATAGAAATGACCGAATCAAATGAAAAGATGCTCCAGCCGGAGCTGACCTTGACACTCGACCCATTCAGTGAGCCGGCGCCGCAGATGCAGACCGCCCAGCCCGAGCCGCCGATGGCACAGGAGCAGCCCAAACCGGCGTTCGACGAAAGCATGCTCACCGAGCAGGAGCGGCAGATGGTGAACAACTTTGCCGCTCAGATTGATTTAAGCAACTCCAGTGTTATCCTGCAATACGGTGCAGGCGCGCAGAAGAAGATGGCGGACTTTTCCGAAAGTGCGCTGGAAAATGTGCGCACCAAGGATTTGGGCGAAATCGGCGAGATGCTGACCGGCGTCGTCACCGAGCTGAAAAACTTTGAAGAGGAAGAGGACAAGGGCTTCTTTGGCTTCTTTAAGAAAAACACCAACAAGCTCAACACCATGAAGGCAAAGTATGCCAAGGCAGAAACCAACATCAACCAGATTGTACAGGGTCTGGAAAACCAGATGGTCGTCCTGCTCAAGGATGTGGCAATGTTGGATAAAATGTATGAAATCAACAAGACCTATTTTAAAGAGCTGTCGATGTACATATTGGCAGGTCAGAAAAAGCTGGCAGAGGTCCGCTCCACCCAGCTGGCAGAGCTGGTGGAACGTGCAAAACGAACCAACCTGCCGGAGGATGCACAGGCGGCAAACGATTTGGCAGCGCTGTGCGATCGCTTTGAAAAGAAACTGCACGATTTGGAATTGACCCGCATGATTTCCATTCAGATGGCTCCGCAGCTGCGCCTGGTGCAGAACAACGACACGCTGATGACCGAAAAGATTCAGTCCACCATTGTCAACACCATCCCGCTGTGGAAAAGCCAGATGGTTTTGGCGCTGGGTGTCACCCATTCCCAGCAGGCAGCGCAGGCACAGCGGCAGGTCACCGATATGACCAACGAGCTGCTGCGCAAAAATGCACAGACCTTAAAGATGGCAACCATCGAAACCGCCAAGGAATCGGAGCGCGGCGTGGTGGACATCGAAACCCTCAAGGCAACCAACGAGTCGCTCATCTCCACCCTGGACGAGGTGATGAAGATTCAGCAGGAGGGCAGACAAAAGCGCAGAGATGCAGAAGCCGAGCTGGGACGCATCGAAGAACAGCTCAAGCAAAAGCTGCTGGAAATCAGAGGCTAACTTATTCGCATGATATAACAGCATAAAAAGACCGACCTGTTTTACAGGTCGGTCTTTTTTGCTTTGTATTGGCAGAATATGCAGAAGCTATCGTTTGTCCATCTCTTCCTGCTCATCCTTTAGATACTCATAAGCGGATTTGATTTGCTGCACATCCTGTTCCTGCACAGGGTCGTCGCTGTAACGGGCTTTGATATACACCCGGCGCACTTGACGCAGCTGACCCAGGCTCTCCGGTCGAAAGAACTTCTGTGACTGTTGTTCGATAGTTTGGCTGTCAGCAGAAGAGGGGAAGAAAACACCCATCTTCTGGCAGGTGCGCAAAAAGCAGCGGTAGTAGTAGCGGACCGCCTTTCTGGGCTCGGACGGAGGAAAGAGGTCTGCCGGTGCAGCTGCCTCAAAGTAACGGCTGCCCGAAACGGTGCTGCGGGTCTCCTTGGCATTGGAGGGCTGGAAGCGGTGACGGTTGCGTTTGATCAGCCGTACCAGCAGGATCAAACCCGCGATAGAGATGGCAAGGGTAAACAGCGGACCCAGATAGTCCAGCAGCTGAAAGGGAGCTTCCGCCTCCATATCTTTGGGCAGTTCTTGCAGCGGCGCGTTAAGGCGACCGACAAACTGGTCGTAAATTTGCGAGAGGAAGCTCCTGATTTTATCCTGCAAGGGACTGAAGAGAAGCATCAAAGCCCCGCCGACCACCAGGGCAACCAGCATGATGATCGGAGCGATGACCCAGCGGTAGAACAGATACGGCAGCTGGAGCAGCAGATTGATAAACCACGAGGAGGAGAAGAGAACGACCAGCAGTGCCAGCAGAGCCGAACACAGCAGGACGGCGGTGCAGTATCTGCGCTGCAAATAGACGCTGGGATCGTGGCGCAGCGCCTGCGTCAGGATGAGGGTGCAGATAAACAGCAGGATGACAAACGGGATAAAGCGCGGCAGCTCTCCCCAGGCAAAGGTGAGGATGGGGATGAGGCAGGCAACCAGCACCTTGATGGACAGGGACAAAAAGCCCAGCCGGTCGTCGTAGGTCAGAGCAAAGTTCTGCCGGTGGACAATGACTGCCAGATACCCCACCGAAATCAGAATAATCACACCGGTGAAGGTGGAGTTGACCCCAAAAAAGGCAAGCGGAGCGGGCAGCAGCGCCAGATAGCGCAGGATGGGCTTTTTGCTGTTCAAAAACAGACCCAGCCCGCCGCAGCAGGACAGCACCAGCAGCGGAAGAAAGGAAACGTCGCAGCTGGTCATGCAGAAAAAGGCGTTGGCAGCGGCATACAAAAGCGACAGGTCGCCTGCCATCTTTAAGATAAAGTATACACTCATGCGCTTTTTCCCTCCTTGTCGGTCTGCTCATCGTCCGACTGATGCAGCAGCTCGGGCGTCATCACCAGAACCTTGTCGGAGGTCAGCTCCTGCAGTTGGTGCAGCTGCTCCTTCCAGCTGTCCGAAAGGGTCGGGGTGACCAGGATGTGGTACCGTCCCTGTTCACTGGACAGGCAGGCGCGGCGCAGGGTGAAGGAAAAGCTCTCGCAGGCGCCCTGCGAAACCCTGCCCAGCAGCTCCATGATGCGGTAAAAATGCTTGCTGCCCAGTCCCTGCTCGGTGTCGGCAGAGAGTGTGGACAATCCCGCAGGGATGGCGTTGGACATCAGGCGGTACTTGATGTGGTTTTGCTCGAGCTGTTCGCAGACCGAGCGGATGAGCGAGCAGCACTCGTCTATTTTTTCTTCGTCCTCAAAGACGTTGAGCACCGACTGGACGTTGAGCAGGATGGTGACCGACAGGTCGACGGTGTGGTCGTAGTTTTTGACCATCATCCTGCCCAGACGCGCGCTTTGGGTCCAGCTGATGTCGCGCATCGGCTCGCGTCCGGTGTACTCGGAAAAGCCGACGGTCAGCATCGGGTCCTCAAAGATGAAGCGGTTGACCGAAATGTCCCCGATGACGCCGCCGAGCATCCGCTCCAGCTGCGGCGCCTGCACTTGACGGGGCATGACCACGACCTCTTTAAACAGCGGGAATTTCTGGTAGGCGTCCTTGATGCCCAGAAAGTCGCCGCCGTGCATATTGCATCCTAAAAACAGGTAGCGTCCGCGCTTGGGAAAGCAGGCGGTGACGCTGCGCATCAGCTTCTGCTTGGGCATCAGATAAAAGCTGGAAGAAAGGGTGGTGCTGGTCAGCTGCTGAGAGGGTGTGGCAGCCGAATGGGCATACACCTGTAGACTGATGACCTCTTGGGACATATTTTTTTCCTCTCCCGGGACATGGATGCCCAGCGGAAAGTTTTCGGACATACTGACATAAGGGACAAACCAGAATTTGTGGTTTTCTATCGTCGAATGGATGGTAAACTCTTCGTCCGGCTCCAGCAGGCTGCGGCTGGTCTGAACATCATAAAAGATACGTTCCAGCCCATGCCGGCGGGAATAATACTCCACTGCCGCCAAAACCAGGAGAAAGACGATCAGCAGTATGATCAAGCGATCAGCTCCTTTATTTGCGGATGGTTTCCAGCGGAACAGGGATTTCCGAAAGCAGCTTGGCGATGTATTCTTCCACATCTCCGGCGCGGGTCGGACCACCGCTGGCGATGCGGTGTCCCAGCACATACGGTGTGACATAGCGCACGTCCTCGGGCAGCACATAGTCACGACCGGACAGCGCAGCGGTCACCTGGGAAGCCTTGTACAGGGCAATCGCGCCGCGGGTGGACACGCCCAGTGTAAAGCGGCTGTCGGTGCGGGTACGGGTGACAATCTCCATCAGGTAATCGGCTACCTCGTCGGACATCTGAATCTGCGGAATCATCTGCTTGAGCTGTTCAATTTCCTCCAGGGAAACCACACACTCAAGGGTTTCTACAATCTGGGAGCTGGAAGGACGGCGGATGACCGAAAGCTCCTCCTCGCGGTTCATGTAGCCGAGCTTGAGTTTCATAAAGAAGCGGTCGATCTGCGCTTCCGGCAGCGGGAAGGTGCCGTAGTTTTCCAGCGGGTTCTGGGTCGCCATGACCATGAACGGTTCCTCTAATTGGGTGGTGGTGCCGTCCACCGAAATCTGACGTTCTTCCATTGCTTCCAGCAGGCTCGACTGGGTGCGCGGGGTGGCTCGGTTGATTTCGTCGGCGAGGATGATATTGGAGAACAGGGGACCTTCACGGAACTGGAAGTCGCCTGTTTTTTGATTGTAAAAGTTGATGCCGGTCAGGTCGGACGGCAGCAGGTCCGGGGTGAACTGGATGCGTTTGAATTTTCCGCCGATGGTTTTGGAAAAGGCGCGCAGCAGCATCGTTTTGCCGGTGCCGGGTACATCCTCCAGCAGCACATGACCGGAGCACAAAAAGCAGGTGAATACCAGCTGAATCGCATCCTCCTTGCCTACAATGACCTTCGAGCAGTTGTCCACCACTCTTTGTCTACAACTGGTGAAAAGAGAAACGTCCAAAAAAATGACCACCTTTCGAATGATAAATTTCCTCTGTATTCTATCACTTTTAACCATTTTTTTCAATAGAATAGCAAAGTGTTATGTTGTAATTGTGAAAACTGGCGAAAGGAAAGAAGGCTTTTTAAGAAGAATCACTGAAAACGATGAGGAAAGCAAAAAGACGCTCCGACCAAAATCGGAAGCGTCCTTTTGTTTGCTTTGATAAAGAAAACTTACTTGCGACGGGCAAGTGCAGTGAGGGAGGAAGGCAGGTGGAACAGCGGCGGCTTTTTGGGTGGCTGTTTTTGATAGATGTTGTAGTAGATGGTCTGGATGTAGTTGGCAAGGGTCTGTGCGCCGGAGTTTTTGACCGACTGGATGACCGAGGTTTTCAGCTTTTGCAGCTCCTCCGGCTCCATATCGCGAATCTGGCGCAGGCGCTGTCCCATCTCGGCAGCGTCGCGGAACATATAGCCGTTGACCCCGTCGGTGACCTGGTCGGCATTCAGCTCGTCGTACAGCTGCAACACCGGCAGACCGCCTGCCATCCCTTCCAGCATCGAGATGGAGTTGGTGTCTGAAAGGGAGGCGGTGACATAGATGTCGCAGGTGTGGACGTACGGAGGCAGGTCGGGATGCAGCACCTTGCCGGTAAAGACGACCGTGTCGGTGATGCCCAGCTGCTGTGCCAGCTGCTCCAGCGGCTCCTTTTCCGGTCCGTCCCCGATGATGAGCAGGCGCATATTGTCCTGCGGTTTCATCTCCTGTGCCCAGAAGCGCAGCAGCACGTCCACACTTTTTTCCCGTCCCAGTCTGCCGACAAAGCAGGCGACAGTGGCATCCTGCGGAATGTGGTACTGTTCACGGATCTGTGCGCGCTGCTGCGGTGTGGAAGTCTGTGGGGCAAAGGCGTCCAGCTCCACCGGATTGGGGATGACCTCCACCTTCTTGTCGCTGCCGATTTCATAGGTATACTCCTGGCATTTTTTGGAAGGTCCGGTCACCACAGCGGCATTCTGCGGGAACATCCGAAAGTAGCGGTGGGACAGCTTTTTGGTCAACGGAATCAGAGGCTTTGGTGCGATGTAGTAGATGTAGTCATCGTACATGGTGTGCAGGGTGTACACCAGCGGCACCTTGAGGATTTTGGCGATTGCCATACCGCTGAGTCCAATGCTGAATTCGTTGTGTACATGGATAATGTCGGGACGAAATTCCCGCAGATACTTTAAGCGTGTGCGGCTGACCGGAGAGGCGAGGTCCAGGTTGTAGATGCGCTTGAGGTTGTGTGCCGGACAGTGCAGCACGTTGTCCTTGAGGTAGTGGGTGTGTGCCTTCGAGTCGGCAGTGACAATCAGCACTGTGTGACCCAGCGCCTCCAGTCCTTCCTTTAAGATTTTGATATGTGTAACAACGCCGTTGATCTGCGGCAGATAGGTTTCGGTAAAAATTGCAATCCGCATATTTTCCTCCAAAATAAAAAAGTCTTTTGATAAAAGTATAGGGCAAATTTCGACAAAAATCAATTCCCAATGCTCCAATTTGTGAACTTTTGCCTGATAAAGTGAAACACTCTTTTCTATAAAAACGAAGATGTCTGCACAATATCTTCAAAAAGCAGAAAAAATTTGTCACAAAAAGACAAAATGTGTCGACAGCTTTTTCTTTTTTACAGATTCAAAACAGCTGGACAGAAGTCGCTAGAACCGTTATAATAAGAAGACAGTACCACAGGTACCAAGAAATCTTTTGACTGTAAGGAAAGGAACGAAATCCATGATAAAAAGAATGATCTCCCTGATCAGTGCATCGCTGCTGATTGTCAGTCTGCTGGCAGGCTGTGGAAATGAAAAGGAGCCGTCTCAGCCGTCGGCTGAACAGGCACAGCCACAACAGACCGAAGAAGCCCAGCCGTCGACCGAACAGCCGCAGGCACAGGAAGGAATTTTCCAGACGATGCAGATGACCGATTTTGACGGCAACGAGGTGGACAAGAGCCTGTTTGAAGGTCACCGCCTGACGATGGTCAACATCTGGGCGACCTTTTGCAATCCATGCCTGAGCGAGATGCCGGAGCTGGGCGAGCTGGCGGCAGAGTACGCCAAAGAAGAGGGCGGCGTGCAGATTATCGGTATCTGCACCGACATCACCGACCTGTCGGGCAATACCACCCAGGAGGCGGTGGACGGTGCAAAGCAGATTGTGGAGATGACCGGCGCTGCTTATCCGCACCTGATTCCGAACGATGAGTTCATGGCGTTTTTGATGCAGGAGGTTCCCGGCGTTCCGACTACCTTCTTTGTGGACGAAAACGGCGAAGTCATTGGTGACGAAGTGGTCGGAGCCAAAAGCAAGGACGCATGGCAGCAGGAAATCGAAAGCCGCCTTGCCATGCTGGAGAGTTAAGCGATGAAGCAAAACAGATGGACAAAGGTTGCTCCCTTTGTGCTGTTGCTGCTGGCAGGCGTGCTGATTGCGGTGGGCGCTCAAAGCGGAGAAATGCAGCTGGTTTTGACCAAAGCAATCAACATCTGCATGGAGTGCATCGGGATTGGCTAAACGAAATGGCGACCATCAGCCCCCTCTCTGCGCAGAGTGGGCTGATTTTTTTAAAGAATTTTGAGCAAAGGGGAACTTCGCTTGGCAAAAAAACAAAAACGAAACGGTCTGACGGCAGAAAGCACCGGCGGACTTTGGCTGCGTGCAGCCTATACCGCATTGACCAACGGCTACCTCAAGGGCTTTGTGGAAGGAAAAATCTATCGCGGCAGCAGCAAGGCGCTGTGTGTGCCGGGACTCAACTGCTACTCCTGTCCGGGTGCGCTGGGAGCCTGTCCCATCGGCTCGCTACAGGCGGTGCTGGACAGCGGGAAATTCCAATTTTCCTGCTATGTCTTTGGTTTTTTGATGCTGTTCGGCACTTTGATGGGCAGGTTTGTCTGCGGATGGCTCTGCCCGTTTGGATTGGTGCAGGACCTGCTGCACAAGATACCGCTCTTTCACAAGAAAAAGAACCTGCCGGGACACCGCTTTTTACGCTACGGAAAATATCTGGTGCTGGTAATCTTTGTCATCCTGCTGCCGATGACGGTGGTCGGTGTGACCGGAATGGGTGACCCGTGGTTCTGCAAATACCTCTGCCCGAGCGGAACGCTGTTCGGTGGACTGCCGCTGCTGGCATCCAATCCGACCCTGCGTGCGGCAGCCGGCTGGCTGTTCAGCTGGAAAACGCTGCTGCTGGTGGCAATCGTGCTGCTGTCTATCCGCTATTACCGTCCGTTCTGCAAATACCTCTGTCCACTGGGCGCACTGTATGGGCTGTTTAATCCGGTGTCGCTCTATCGGCTGCGGGTGGATCAGTCGGAATGTGTCCACTGTGGAAAATGTCAGCAAGTGTGCGGGATGGATATTCCTGTCTGGGAAAAGCCCAACAGCATCGAGTGTATCCGATGCGGCTCCTGCAAAGCCAGCTGCCCGACGGGAGCAATCCACAGTAGTCTGGAGGGACTTCGGGTGGACCCTTACAAGGGATTGGATTTAAAGGAAAAGAAGGAACGTCATATCTGAAAATAAGGAGAAACAGGATTGAAGGGATGGATTTTAGCTCTGCTGCTTTTGTTGACATTGGGTGGATGTAGTGCTGACGACACCGCGGTCACCACAACCGTACCCGACGCTTTGCCGGTCGAGCAGGAGGTGGTCGAACAGACAAAGCCTGATACTCAAACAAGCCAGCCGGAAAAACCGACCATCGGCAGCAGCACCGACTGCCGTCCAAACGTGGGCGGTCCGGGCAGCGGCGTGGTTGGCTGAGCGCCTATCAAAAACCGCAGTTGAGCGGAAGAATAGGCTGGACAACTCAAGAAAGTTATAGTAGTATAGTATGTAATAAAAAGGAAGGCTCTGCATCAGCAGAGGAAGATAAAGGAGGAACAACCTGTATGAAGATCAATCCGGTAAAGGGAACAGCGGATTATCTGCCGTCGCAGGCGCGGGTCCGCGATTATTTGCAGAAGGTCATTCTGGACACCTACCGCGCGGCAGGCTTTGAGAGGATTATGACCCCTGCCATCGAGGATATGGAAAACCTGGAGAAGAGCGAGGGCGGCGACAACCTCAACCTGATGTTTAAAATTTTGAAAAGAGGGGAGAAGCTGGACGCGGCATTGCAGCAGCAGGATTACAAAAATCTGGCGGATTTAGGGCTGCGCTACGACCTGACACTGCCGCTCAGCCGCTTTTATGCGGGCAACCGTTCCAAGCTGTCTAACCCATTCAAATGCATCCAGATTGACAAATCCTACCGCGCCGAGCGTCCGCAGAAGGGCAGAATGCGCGAATTTATCCAGTGTGACATCGACATCCTCGGTAGCGATTCTCCGCTGTGCGAGCTGGAGCTGATTCACACCACCGCAGACGCTCTGCTGAAGATTGACATCGGCTCCTTCACCATCAAGGTCAACGACCGTCGGGTGCTCAAGGGTGTGCTGCACACCATCGGCGTGCCGGATGAGCAGATGGACAGCGTCTGCATCACACTGGACAAGTGGGACAAGATTGGGACCGAAGGGGTTCTTGCCGAGCTGGCAGAAAAACAGCTGGCACAGGCATCCTGCGACAAGCTGGGTGAGCTGCTCGACAGCGGTTGCACCATCGATGCTGCCGAACATCTGTGCGGTCAGCCGGAATCCATTGCCCAACTGAAAAAACTGATTGCCGATGCTAACCAGCTGGCGCAGGGAAGATACGACGTGGTGTTCGACCTGCTGCTGATCCGCGGACAGGGCTACTACACCGGCACTGTCTTTGAAATCCAGTCGAACAAGTACCGCGGCGCGGTCGGCGGCGGAGGACGCTACGACGGTCTGGTGGGCAAATTTACCGGTGAGGCAGTTCCGGCGGTCGGTTTCTCCATCGGCTTTGAGCGCATCTTCCAGATTTTGGACGAACAGGGCTTTACCATCCCCGGTCAGGCAAAGCGTGCAGCGGTGCTGTGCGATGCCGACCAGGGAGCGCAGGGCATCGAGATGACCGACAAGCTGCGTGCGCAGGGCATCGAGGCAGGGGTCTTCCCGCGTCCGAAGAAGATGGGCAAATTCCTCAACCGTTTGCAGGAGCAGGGCTACGACGGATTTGTAGTCGTAGGCGAAAGCGAAGAGGTCAAGTGGTTTGAATAAAACCCGACAGGGTAAAAAAACTCCGAAGGAAACATTTTCCTTCGGAGTTTTTTGTCGTTTATTTTACAAGACGTTCGAGCGCAGCGGGCAGTTCGGCAAAGCAGTTGATGCAAGGAACCGGTTGCTCGACCGTTCCCATACCGTAAGAGGCGTGGATAAAGGGAACCTGCGCCTTTTGGCAGGCGTTGTAATCCCCCTGGGTGTCGCCGACATAGACCGCCCGGGTGATTTGGTGCTTTTCCATCAGCAGGCGGATGTTGCTGCCCTTGCCAAGACCGGTCATGCCCGAACAGGTGAAGTCGACAAAGCAGTCGCCCAGACCGGAAACCTGCAAAAAGGTCTGGATGTATCCGTCCTGGCAGTTGCTGACAATATATAAAGGATGGTTTTGTGCCAGATAGCGCAGCACCTGCGGTACCTGCGGGTAGATGTTGCCGGGATGCTCGGTAAGCCAGGGCAGCTCCTCGATGCAGCACTGGTTAAAGATGGCGACCCGCTGCTCCTCGGGAACGGTCGGCAGGGCAGCAGCGGCAATTTCTTCTACTGTTTTGCCCATATAGCTGCGCACCTCCTCCAGGGTCATCGGCTGACGTGAGGTATAACGCTTTAAAACGCGGTTCCAGGCGGGAAGCATCTGCTCGGTGGCATCCCACAAGGTGCCGTCCAAATCAAAAATAATCGCGGTTTGCATGACAAAAACCTTCTCTCTTCCTTATTTCTTTTTGCATAAAAATTCCCTGTTAAGCATACCATAATCAAACTCAAAAATCTATGGAAAATTTTGAAAAAACACTTGACATACAACACCTGTTCCTGTATAATATTTCTTGTTCGGTGACACGGGGGCGTAGCGCAGCTGGGAGCGCGTACGGTTCGCATCCGTAAGGTCGGGAGTTCGATCCTCCTCGTCTCCACCACTTATAAGAGGGCATAGCTCAGTTGGTTAGAGTACTTGCTTGACATGCAAGGGGTCGGTGGTTCAAGTCCACTTGTCCTCACCAAAAAATCGGCAGATGATATTCCAAACGAATACCGTCTGCCGATTTTTTTGTATAAAATAAATTCCTGCGAGCAGTTTTCTTACATCACAAGATGTGTTATAATAAATATGATTATTTTAAACAAATAATGCAGGGATGGGAGCCGGACTTTTGCTCACATCCATAAAAACAGGCGTCGCAAGACGCTCGGATGCAAGGAGGATGACTTATGGCAAAGCTGTATTCAGTCGCACTTTCCAAGCTAATAGAGGACTTGAAACTGGAAACGGTCTATATGCCGCAGGACCCACAGGAAATCATGATTAAAACGGTGGACATCAACCGCCCGGGACTTCAGCTGTACGGGTTTTATGATTATTTTGACGGCAGCAGGATTCAGCTGTTTGGTTTGGGCGAATTTGCCTATATGGAAAAATATACCCCGCAGGAGCGTCAGGAATTTCTGGATACCTTTTTTTCTAAAAAAATTCCGGCAGTCATCATCACCCGCAATCTGGACATCCCCGAAGAGATGGTGACCGCTGCCAACACCTACGGTGTGCCGCTGCTGCGCACCAGCCAGCCGACCTGCGACTTTATGGCAACGATGATTGCCACCCTCAAGGTGGACCTTGCACCGCGCATCACCCGCCACGGTGTTTTGGTGGAGGTTTACGGCGAAGGCATCCTGCTGCTGGGCGAAAGCGGTGTCGGTAAGAGTGAAACTGCCATTGAGCTGATCAAACGAGGACATCGTCTGGTAGCGGACGATGCGGTGGAAATTCGCCGTGTGTCGGACAAAACACTGGTCGGCTCTTCGCCGGCAAACATCCGCCACTTTATGGAGCTGCGCGGCGTGGGCATCATCAACGCCCGCCGCATCTTCGGTATGGGCTCGGTCAAGATGACGGAAAAGATAGATATGGTCATCTCCCTGGAACCCTGGGAAAAGACAAAGGTCTATGACCGCATGGGCATGACCGACGAATACATGGAAATTTTAGGCAACAAGGTCCCTTCGCTGACCATTCCGGTCAAGACCGGACGAAACCTTGCTGTCATCATCGAAGTCGCAGCGATGAACAACCGTCAGAAGAAGATGGGCTACAATGCTGCACAGGAGCTACTGCGTCAGCTGGGCATGGTGGACGACCTTCCGCCGGAAACAATTAAAAAGGATACCTCGGACGAATATTGATCTGCGGCAGATGAATAGAAAAAAATGAGGGGAACTCATCCATGAAATTGATAGCAGATACACACACCCACACGATTGCAAGCAATCACGCTTACAGCACCGTTCTGGAAAACATCGAGGCGGCAAAGGAGCGCGGACTGCTCTATCTTGCGATGACCGAACATGGACCGAATATGCCGGATGCACCGCACATCTGGCATTGTCTGAACCAATGGGAGGTTCCTTCGGTCTACCGCGGTGTCCACATTCTGCATGGAGTCGAGGCAAATATTCTGGATGCCGACGGTTCTCTGGACATCGACAGCAGAATCTTGCGCTCGTTGGAGTGGGTCATCGCTTCGATGCACGGTCCCTGCTTTGCACCGCAGAGCCGGGAGCAGCACACCAAAGCGTGGCTGAAAATTGCACAAAACCCGGACGTCGATGTCATCGGTCACTGTGGCAGAGGCAATTATGAATTTGACTGCCTGCCGGTTTTAAAGGCGTTTAAGGAGTATGGCAAGATTGTGGAGGTCAACAATGCGACCTTGTGCGGACCCGAAAGTGCCCGCAGCCGCTGTGCGCAGATTCTCAAGCTGTGTAAGCAGCTGGAAATTCCGGTGGTGGTCAACAGCGATGCGCACTTTGCCGGAAATGTCGGCGGCTTTGCGCAGGCAATTCAGCTGCTTGAGGAGCTGGAATTTCCGCAGCAGCAGATTATCAATGCGGATGCCGAACGCTTTGAGCAGGTCGTTGCCCAAAAACGGGCAGGGGTGGAGCGTTAACCAAAAATGGAAGGGGATTTGCCAATGGCTTGTTTCAATCAAAAAGTCGGTGAGCAGCTGGAACGGCTGTGTGCCCAACATCAAATAAAGCTTTTGTGGAAGGAGCCGATGAGCGCACACACCAGCTTTCGGATTGGCGGACCTGCCGCAGCGATGGCAGTTCCTGCCGACCGCAGCCAACTGGCTGCGCTGCTGCAATTTTCACAGGAGTGTGCTGTTCCATACTGGATTATCGGTAACGGCTCGAATATGCTGGTCAGCGACCAGGGGCTTGACGGGATTGCCATTTTACTGGACAGCTCGTTTGAAGGAGAAATCGTGCAGGAGGGCAACCTCCTGATTGCTCCTGCCGGAAAGCATCTTTCAGCGGTCTGTGCCGCAGCTTGTCAGGCGGGCTTGACCGGGCTGGAATTTGCCTGGGGAATCCCCGGCAGCATCGGCGGAGCGGTATATATGAATGCAGGCGCATACGGCGGCGAGCTGAAGGACCGACTGGTGTGGGTGGAATATCTAAACGAGGACGGGCAGGTGCAGCGGCTGTTTACCGAGCAGTTGGGATTGTCCTACCGACACAGCTGTTTTATGGAACAGCCGTTTTTGCACGGATGCATCCTGCGCGCGGCATTTGCTTTGGAGCAGGGCGACCGCACTGCCATCGAACAGGAGATGGAGCGCATCATCACCCAGCGCAGGGAAAAGCAGCCGCTGGAATACCCCAGCGCCGGCAGCACCTTCAAGCGTCCGCAGGGAGCCTATGCTTCCCAGCTGATTGACCGGTGCGGTCTGCGCGGGCTGACGGTGGGCGGCGCTCAGGTCAGCAAAAAGCACGCGGGCTTTGTGGTCAACATCGGCGGCGCCACCTGTGCCGATGTGCTCGGGCTGGTGGAACAGGTGAAGGATTGTGTAAAGGAAAAGACCGGCTTTGTGCTGGAAATGGAGGTCAGACAGCTGCCGTAAGCCGGGTGGCTGCTTTGACTGGATAGAGGAAGAAGGGGAAAGGTTATGCGATTTATCATTGTGACGGGAATGTCCGGTGCGGGAAAATCCGCAGTGGTGGAGGCGTTGGAGGATGTCGGGCTGTATTGCGTGGACAATATCCCGCCTTCGCTGATCCCCAAATTTGCCCATCTGGGACTCAATGGGCAGGACCCGTCGGACAACGACCGGGTCGCACTGGTGGTGGATGCCAGAGGGCTGCGCCGCGGAATCGGCGGCGAGGCGTTTATCCAGCAGCTGACCGGTGCGCTGGCAGAGCTGGACCGGGAAAAGGTCAGCTATCAGATTTTGTTTTTGGATGCGGCGACCGATGAGTTGATCAACCGATATAAAATCACCAGACGACCGCACCCGCTGATGGGCAAAAGCGATTCACTGTCGCGGGCAATCAATCAGGAGCGGGAGCTGCTGCGCCAGATCAAAGAGCGGGCGGACATGGTCATCGACACCACCCTGCTGTCGGCTGCCCAGCTGCGCAGCAATATCCACGATCTGTTCCGCAGTAACGACCCGGACAAGGACGATTTTGTGGTCAACTGCATCTCCTTCGGATTTAAGTTCGGCGTACCGGTGGATGCGGATTTGATGTTCGATGTCCGCTGTCTGCCAAACCCGTTTTATGACCCAAACCTGCGCCCGATGACCGGTCTGGATGAGCCGGTGCAGCAGTTTGTGCTGGACTCCCAGAAAACGCAGGGCTTTTTGACACGACTGTATGATTTTATTGATTATATGATTCCGCTGTACCGCCACGACGAAAAGAAAAGCCAGCTGGTGATTGCCGTCGGCTGCACTGGCGGAAAGCACCGTTCGGTCACCATCGCACGGGAGCTTTCCCAGCACCTGCACCAGCAGGGATTGCGGGTTATCACCAGCCACAGGGATATTGAGAAAAAGAAGCTGTAAAACAGGATTTTAAGGAGGTCACCTGGGTGACATTCGCAACCAAGGTCAAAAGTGAGATCAGCCACAACAAAGGATTGATTGGACGAAACAAAAAGGCGTTCAGCTATGGAATGATGCTATGCGGAAAAAGCTTTTCCCAGCAGAGCATTTCGATGACGACCGAGAACAAATATATCGCAAAGCTGTATGCAAAGCTGATCTTTCAGCAGATTCCGATGCAGACCAGCGTGACGACCAGAGAATACAACGGAAATTTTCAGCAGCCGACCTATGCGGTCAGCGTGGACGACGAGGAGGACCGCAAGACCCTCCTCGCCTTCTTTCAAGGGCAGGAGGGCGGTTACGACTTTGCGCTGCTGGAGGACGTTGAGCATCGCCATGCCTTTTTGGCAGGCGCGCTGCTGAGCTGCTCGAATATCAGCGACCCGCAGAAGGACTACCATCTGGAATTTGTGCTGACCGATGAGCAGACCGTCCTGTTTTTGATGGGTGTGCTGGACAGCTTGCAGCTGAATTTTAAACGCACCACCCGTCGGGGACAGCAGATTGTCTACTGCAAGGACAGCGCTTCCATCGAGGAGATTTTGACGATGGTGGGCGCTACCGGCTCGATGATGGATGTGGTCAATGTCAAAATCTATAAGGATATGCGCAACAAAGTCAACCGCGTCACCAACTGCGAGACCTCCAACATCGAAAAGACGGTGAGCGCAGCGACGGTGCAGGCAGCGGACATCCGCTATTTGCAACAAAGAGGGCTGTTCGATACCATGGAGGTCCCGCTCAAGCAGACAGCACAGGCCAGGCTGGAAAATCCCGATATGTCGCTGCGGGAGCTGGGCGAGCTGCTGGGCGTTTCCCGCTCAGGTATCAACCACCGCCTACAAAAGATCAGCCAGCTGGCAAAGCAGGCGAGGGACGAGGAAATCTGCGGCGGTCCTCAGAAAAAGTAAAGGGAGGGATGCAGGAATGGAAGATCAGTTTGTTCATCTTCATGTCCACAGTGAATACAGCCTGCTCGACGGCGCGTGCAGGATCAAGCAGCTGGTGCAGCGGGCAAAGGAGCTGGGACAGGAGGCGGTAGCCATCACCGACCACGGAGCAATGTACGGAGCCATCGACTTCTACAAAGAGGCAAAAGCCAACGGGATTCGCCCGATCATCGGATGTGAGGTGTATGTTGCGCCGCGCACCCGCTTCGACAAGGTCAGCGGCATCGACAACTCCCCCTGCCACCTTGTGCTTTTGTGCGAAAACCAGACCGGCTACCAGAATCTGATCAAGATGGTGTCCCGCAGCTACACCGAGGGCTTTTACTTTAAGCCGCGCATCGACCACGAGCTGCTGCGCCAGCACTCGGAAGGCATCATCGCCCTGTCAGCTTGTCTGGCAGGCGAGATTCCGCGCGCGCTGACCCGCAACGATTACCGGCAGGCAAAGGAAACCGCGCAGTTTTATCTGGATGTGTTCGGCAAGGACCACTTTTTCATCGAGCTGCAAAACCACGGCATCCAGGAGCAGCAGCACATCCTGCCGGAGCTGGTTCGGCTGGCAAGGGAGCTGGACATCGGACTGGTGGCAACCAACGACTGTCACTACCTGACCAAAGAGGACAGCCTGACCCAGAAAATCCTCATCTGCATCCAGACCAACCACACCCTCTCAGAGGACAACGGAATGGAGTTTGAAACCGAGGAGTTTTATGTCAAGAGCCGCCAGCAGATGGAGCAGGCGATGCACGAGTGTATCTTCGACGAAAAGGTCATTCAGCAGGCGCTGGACAACACCGTCGCCATTGCCCGCCGCTGTCAGGTGGAGTTTACCTTTGGACACCACATCCTGCCTCGCTTTGAGGTGCCCGACGGAAAGGAAAATGTGGCGTTCTTCCGCGAAAAGTGCTGGGAAGGCTTTGAGCGGCACTATGGAACGGATGCGCCGCAGGAGTATCGGGAGCGGCTGGAGTATGAGCTGTCGGTCATCGAAAAGATGGGCTATGTCGACTATTACCTGATTGTCTGGGATTTTATCGACTATGCCAAGCGCCACGGCATACCGGTCGGACCGGGACGAGGCTCCGGCGCGGGCAGCATCGCTGCCTACTGTATTGGCATCACCGGCATCGACCCGATGAAATACAATCTACTGTTCGAGCGCTTCCTCAACCCGGAAAGGGTCAGTATGCCCGACTTTGACATCGACTTCTGCTATGAACGCAGGGAAGAGGTCATCGACTATGTCATCCAAAAGTACGGCAAGGACAGGGTGGCACAGATCATCACCTTCGGTACGATGGCAGCCCGCGGCGGGATACGCGACGTCGGCAGGGTGATGGGTATGGACTATCAAAAGGTGGACAAGGTAGCAAAAGCCATCCCGATGGAGCTGCATATGACCATCGAAAAAGCGCTGGAACGCTCCCCTGACCTGCGCATCATGTACGAAAGTGACCCGCAGGTCAAAGAGCTGATCGACCACGTCTTAAAAATCGAAGGGATGCCGCGCCACGCCTCCACCCACGCAGCGGGCGTTGTGATTGCGCGAGACTCGGTGGAAAAGTATGTGCCGCTTGCCAAAAATGATGAGGCGATTGTCACCCAGTATACCATGACCACTCTGGAAGAACTGGGACTTTTGAAGATGGACTTTTTGGGACTGCGCAACCTGACGGTCATTGCCGATGCAGAAAAGATGATCCGCCGCCACCATCCTGATTTTTCCATCGAAAAGATCTCCCTGTCCGACCCGCAGACCTTTGAGATGATGTCCAAAGGGCAGGCAAAGGGCGTTTTCCAGTTCGAGTCCTCGGGTATGCGCCAGGTGCTGGTGCAGCTGAAACCGGAATCGGTGGAGGATTTGATTGCGGTCATCTCCCTGTACCGCCCGGGTCCGATGGATTCTATTCCAAAGTACATCCGCAACCGCCACAATCCGCAGGAGATTACCTACAAGACACCGCTGCTAAAAGGTATTCTGGATGTCACCTACGGATGTATCGTCTATCAGGAGCAGGTCATGCAGATCTGCCGCAAGCTGGCTGGCTATTCCTACGGACGGGCGGACCTGGTGCGCCGCGCCATGTCCAAAAAGAAGCACGAGGTCATGGAGCAGGAGCGCAAAAACTTTATCTGGGGAGCCAAAAAGGAGGACGGCTCGGTCGAGTGTGTCGGCTGTGTTGCCAACGGCATCAGTGAGCAGGTAGCAAATGAGCTGTTTGACGAGATGAGCTCCTTTGCCTCCTACGCCTTCAATAAATCCCATGCGGCAGCCTACGCCATCGTCGCCTACCGCACAGCCTACCTCAAGGCGCACTACCCGATGGAGTATATGGCTGCTTTGCTGACCAGCATTTTAGACAACACCGACAAGATGCTCAGCTACCTCAAGGAGTGTGAACAGCTGAAAATCAAGATTCTGCCGCCGGACATCAACCACAGCCGTACCGGTTTCACCGTTGAGGACGGCTGCATCCGCTTCGGCTTTTTGGGCGTTAAAAATCTGGGCAAGGGCGTGATGGAGCAGCTGGTTCGGGAGCGGGACCAGAACGGACCGTTTCATGATTTGGATGACCTGTGTGAACGGATGTACGGCTGTGACCTCAATCGCCGTGCCATCGAAAGTTTAATCAAATGCGGTTCGCTGGACAGCTTTGGACATAACCGCCGCGAGTTGTTGGAGGGCTATTCTGCTCTGGTCAGCGATATTGACGACCGGTATAAAAACAATCTGGAAGGGCAGCTCAACTTGTTCGATACCCCGGAGCTGACCGATGCCAAACACAGCTTTACTCTGCCGCACCGGGAGGAGTTTCCGCCGGAGCAGAAGCTGGCGATGGAAAAGGAGGTCACCGGGCTGTATGTGTCGGGACATCCGCTGGCACAATACCGGCAGGTTGCCCAGCAACTGCACACGGTGGAGCTGGAGGAGCTTCAAAGCGACAGCGATGAGCCGATTCACATGAGCGCGGGAAAATATCAGGACGGAGACATCGTCAAGGTGCTGTGCATCGTTACCAAGAAAAAGACCCGCTTGCTCAAACAGCGTGGCTATATGGCGTTTGTGACACTGGAGGACACCAGCGGCTCGATGGAGATGATGGTTTTTCCGCAGACCTATGAGCAGTATCGCTATCTGTTGGAGGAAAATCAGGTGTTGTACGTTGAGGCAAGGCTCAGCATCCGCGAGGATGAGGAAACCAAACTGGTCTGCCGGATGGCAGCGCCTCCGCAGCAGGTGCTTGAGCCTAAAACCAAAGAAGGCTCTCAACAGCCAACCGAACAGCTGCCGCAGGAAAGAAAACCGACGCCGTCAGCGGCAAAGCAGGAGGTTGTGCGCCGCAAGAAGGGCAGACGCCCGGGACTGTACCTTCGTGTGCCCTCCCAGCAGAGCCGGGAATTTACAAAGTCACAGCAGTATCTGGAGATTTTTGAAGGGGAGCTGCCGGTCTACTTCTTCTTTTTGGATACACAGAAGCTGGTCTGCGCACCGCAGCGGCTGTGGATTACCTTCAATAAACCGCTTTACTGTCAGCTGGAGCGAATCCTCGGGACCGAGAATGTGGTCCTGGTGGAGCCGGAACGGTAGCGGGTGCGCATTTTTATGGATGATACAAAAATCTGTCATTTTTGTGAAGGGTTTTAGTTATTTTTTTGTCAAGCATCCCCTTGCCTGCACAGAAGAAATGTTCTATAATTAAAATTGGTGAGAAAAAGGGAAAACGCAGGCAAACGGTCTGTGTACAAAACAATTCTGTGTAGGTAAACCCGCATGGAAATGGAGGATTTTTATGAATGAAAAAAAACAGAAGGTCATCGGCGTTTTAACCAGCGGCGGTGACGCTCCAGGAATGAATGCGGCTGTTCGTGCAGTTGTCAGAACAGCAATCAAAAAAAATATGCAGGTCATGGGAATCCGCAGAGGATACAACGGATTGATCAACGGCGATATGTTCGAAATGAACATTCGCTCGGTTTCAAATGTGCTGCATCGCGGCGGCACCATGCTGCTGACTGCCCGCTGCAACGAGTTTAAAACCGAAGAAGGACAGATGCAGGCAGTAGGTGTCTGTAAGGAGCTGGGAATCGACGGTCTGGTCATCATCGGCGGCGACGGTTCTTTCATGGGTGCGCGCGCTCTTTCCTTAAAAGGCATCCCTTGTATCGGTATCCCGGGCACCATCGACAACGACATTGCCTGCACCGACTATACGATTGGCTTTGATACCGCGCTGAACACAGCGGTGGAAGCCATCGACCGTCTGCGCGATACCTCCGAGTCCCACGACCGCTGCTCGGTGGTCGAGGTCATGGGTCATGGTGCAGGACATCTGGCGCTGTACGCAAGCGTAGCCTGCGGCGGCACCGCCTGCTGGGTCAACGAGATTGGGTTCGATGTAGACCGCGACATCATCGAAAAGATGAACACCACCCTGCGCACCGGCAAGCACAACTTTATCATCATCGTGTCGGAGGGCATCACCGACGTACATCGTCTGGCAAGGTACATCGAAGAGAAAACCGGCGTGGAATCCCGCGCCACCGTTCTGGGACACATCCAGCGCGGAGGCACACCGACTGCAACCGACCGAATCGTTGCCAGCCGGATGGGCTGCTATGCAGTCGACCTGCTCGAGCAGGGCATCGGCAACCGCGTGGTGATTCAGAAGGATTCTCAGATCACCGATTATGACATACTCGAGGCGCTGACCATGCACAAGGATCTGGACCCGAAGCTGCTGGAGGTCAACGATACCATCAACATCTAAAAACAGGAAACTGTGGGAGGAAGTTCTTATGGAGATCGAACGCAAATTTTTGATTGATTGGAAGGAAATCGATGCGCTGGGACTGCCGCTGGTCAAACAGGCACAAAGCTGGCAGGGTTACCTGAGTGCGGCAACACCGGTGGTGCGCATCCGCAAGCGGGATTTTTCCGACGGACACACCGACTATATCCTGTGCATCAAAGGCAAGGGAAAGCTGGCACGGGAGGAAATCGAAAAGGAGCTGACTCCACAGGAATTTTCTGCGCTGGAGGCAATGCTGCCTATCCCGATGATCCATAAGGACTATCGGGTCTACCGCCTGCCGGATGGACATCTGCTGGAGTGCAGTATGGTGGACGGCAAGTTTGCTTATGCCGAGGTGGAGTTTGCCAGCGTGGAGGAGGCAAAGGCGTTTGAGATGCCTGCCTTCCTGCACAAGGACGTCACCGAGGACCCGTACTACTCGATGTCCGGCTACTGGAAGCGCCAGCAGATCACCGTTTCGTTTGAACTGTAAAAAGAAAGCCGTTCTGTCGCAGAATTTTTCTGTGACAGGGCGGTTTTTTGATTTGTCACAAAAGCGAAAAGCAGATGAAAATACAGCATCTCTCTTGCGAAATACAGGCGAGTTTGCTATGATAGGATTTAGACAGCTGCAAGGTGCAGCCGCATTTTGACTGAAAGAGGGTAGTTGAAATTGGGAGCAAAAGAAACATGGCTTCGTTCTGTGATGGCAGGAATCTGTATTGCCGTTGGCGGCGCTGTCAACCTCAGCGTGGACAACAAGGTGGTGGGTGCGGCCCTGTTTTCGGCAGGCTTGTTTACCATCTGCACACTGGGATATTACCTCTATACCGGCAAGGTCTGCTACCTGCTGGACAGCAATCAAAAGGGAAAATACCTGCTGTGGTTGGGTCAGATTTGGGCAGGCAACCTCATCGGTACTGCACTGGTCGGCTATGGACTGCGCCTGACCCGCGCAGGAGCAGCGTTGGCAGAAAAGGCACAGGGTTTGTGCCAGGCAAAGCTGAACGATTCGCTGTTGAGCATCTTCATCCTTTCGGTGCTGTGTAACCTGATGATTTATATTGCGGTGGAAAATTACAAAAACAACCCGCATCCGTTGGGAAAATATCTTGCCATCTTTTTGGGTGTGATGGTGTTCATTCTGGCAGGCTTTGAGCATTGTGTTGCCAATATGTTCTACTTCAGCGTGGCAAACGTCTGGAGTCTGCACACCCTGTTGTACCTGCTGGTGATGAGCCTTGGTAATTTTGCCGGAGGTTTGCTGCCGGAAGTGGTCAAAAAGCTCTGTTCAGTACAAAAAGGGTAGGTCAACGGACGAATTCGCAATCGACAACTTGTACTTCTGTGCAGGTTGTCTGAATATGGTCTGCACAATTCTCCATATGAACAGCCCGCAGATGCTTGTCATCGGAAGAAAAATTTGGTATCCTTTATATGTACACTCGAACAGAAGGAAGGGACCGGAGATGAGAAAAGACCAGACCGACATGATTTGGAATATGACGGTGTTGTTGCTGGGCGCTCTGGTGCTGCTCGCAGGAGGAAGGCTGCTCTTTTTTGCCTTCGGCTTTCAAAGCGACCGTCCATGGCAGTTTGTCCTTTTCCTGTTGATTTTTCTGGTGCTCGAGGAGCTGTTCAGTCTCTTTAAAAGCAGACTCTTCCCTTTGTTACTGCGACTGTTTCGGCCGGAGGGCTTTTTGCAGCTCATCCTGTGCCGCAGCATGGCAGAAACGTTGATGGTTTTGGGCATTCTGCTTCTGTTGCGCCATCTGCCCGGTATCCACATCGGTTCTTTGGCAGCCTACACCTTTGCTCTATTCTGGGGAGGCACCGGTTTGACCATGCGTCTGTGGGGAGAATGGAAGCGACAAAACCGCGAATAGGAAATCCCAATCAAATATAATGGAAAGGAGTTGGCAAGCCAGCTCCTTCTTTTTGTGCATAAAAAATCCGGTTGTGCAGAGCGCTGATTCGCAGTGGGTTGCACTGTGCAGATTTTCTGGATTTTTCTTAGGGGGAAAGATTGTGGAGTGGCAGAAGTTGTGTTATAATAAAGCGGTATGAATTGAAATAGGACAGGAGGCAGCAGATTGACGATATTGGGCATCGACCCCGGCTACGCGATTGTAGGATGGGGTGTGCTGGAATACAGCGGCAGCCGCTTTTGTGTCAAGGGCTACGGAGCCATCACCACGCCGGCAGGGATGGATTTCCCCAGGAGGCTGGAGATGATTTATCGGGATATGCAGACCGTTTTGCAGCGGTACCACCCCGATGTGCTGTCGATTGAAAAGCTGTACTTTACCAACAACAAGACGACCGGCATCGACGTCGCCCAGGCGCGCGGGGTCATCCTGCTGTCGGCGACCCAGACCAATATGCAGGTCTATGAATACACACCGATGCAGGTCAAGCAGTCGGTGGTCGGATATGGTAAGGCGGAAAAAAAGCAGGTGATGGAGATGACCCGCATCCTGCTACGTCTGCCGTCGGTGCCAAAGCCGGATGATACGGCGGATGCACTGGCACTGGCAATCTGCCACGCCCATTGTGCGGGCAGCGGATTGGATTATCAGACAAGGTATCAACAGCAACTGAGGAGGACCATCCATGATTTACAGCCTTAGAGGAAAGCTGATCGAAACAGCAGAAAACACAGTGGTCGTCGAGTGCGCCGGTGTGGGGTATCTGTGCAGCACCACCAGGACCACCCTCAATTCCCTGCCGCAAAAGGGAACCGAGGTCATGCTGTATACATACATGAATGTGCGCGAAGGCGCTGTGGATTTGTTTGGCTTTTCCACCCTGTCCGAGAAAAACTGCTTTTGTCGTCTGACCTCGGTCAGCGGCGTGGGACCCAAGGTGGCGCTGGCAATCCTTTCGGAACTAAAGCCCGACCAGCTGATGCTGGCACTGGTTTCGCAGGATGTCAAAAGCCTGACCCGCGCAGCAGGCGTCGGCAAAAAGCTGGCGGAGCGCATCCTGCTGGAGCTGCGCGACAAGGTAAAGAACGAGGAATTAAGCGAACAGCTCCAACAGGTCAGCCAGGTGGCAGACCAGCTCTCTGATGGCAGCGGCAATGTGGCAGAAGCGGTTTCGGCGCTGGTGGTGCTGGGTTACAGCCAGAGCGAAGCGGCGCGAGCCATCGCCGGTCAGCCGCCTGAGACCAGCGTGCAGGAGCTGATCAAGCTGGGACTCAAAAAGCTGTCGGGCAGCCGATAAACAGGAGGGAAAAGGATATGCTGGAAAACGAGATGGACTTTGAAAACCGCATCATCGCTCCTGAGTATGCTTCGATGGAGGATGCGGAGGTGGAAACCTCGCTGCGCCCGAAAACGCTGGCGGAGTATATCGGTCAGGAAAAGGTCAAGGAGAACCTGTCGATCTTTATGCAGTCTGCCAAGCTGCGCGGTGAGGCGTTGGACCATGTGTTGCTGTACGGACCGCCCGGACTGGGCAAAACCACCCTTGCCGGCATCGTTGCAAACGAGATGGGTGTCAACCTGCGGGTGACCTCCGGTCCTGCAATCGAAAAGCCGGGAGATTTGGCGGCACTGCTGACCAACCTCAGCCAGGGGGATATTCTGTTCATCGACGAGATTCACCGTCTTTCCCGCGCGGTGGAAGAAATTCTCTACCCGGCGATGGAGGACTATGCGCTGGACATCATCATCGGCAAAGGTCCGTCGGCGCGCTCCATCCGAATCGACCTGCCCAAATTCACCCTGATTGGAGCGACCACCCGGGCAGGTCAGATGACCTCCCCGCTGCGTGACCGTTTTGGCGCGCTGCTGCGTTTGGAGCTTTACCAGCCGCAGGAGCTGTGCCAGATCATCACCCGCAGTGCAAAGATTTTAGAGGTGGAATGTGAGGAGGAAGGCGCACTGGAGCTGGCGCGCCGCAGCCGTGGGACACCGCGAATTGCAAATCGCCTGCTCAAGCGGGTGCGGGACTTTGCTTTGGTACTGGGCGACGGCAGAATCACCAAGGAGATTGCCGACAGCTCGCTGGACCGCATGGAGATTGACAAGCTGGGACTGGACTCCAACGACATCCGCATCCTCAAAACCATCATCCGCAACTACGGCGGAGGACCGGTCGGTGTGGAAACGCTGGCAGCAGCGGTGGGGGAGGAAACCATCACCATCGAGGACATCTGTGAGCCGTACCTGATGCAGATTGGCTTTTTGGTGCGTACCCCGCGCGGCAGATGCGTCACCCCGCTGGCGTATGACCATCTGGGTCTGGCAAGACCCATGGGGAACGAGGAGCCGATGCGCTTTGAGCAGCTGGAGCTGTAACAGGAAAGAAAATGTGGTTTTGCTTTTTAAATGAAGGAAAATGCATATACTGATGATAAACTTGGGATTGATATGACAGACAAAGGAGATGGACCTTATGGGAAGACTTTTTGGAACGGACGGCGCACGCGGAGTGGCAAACACCGAGATCAGCTGCACACTGGCAATGGACATCGGCAGAGCAGCTGCTATGGTAGTTGCAAGGGACCGCGCGGTCAAGCGTCCGGTTTTTCTGCTCGGACATGATACCCGCATCTCGCACGGTATGTTGTGCAGCGCTCTTGCAGCCGGGCTGTGCTCGGTGGGGGCGGATGTCATCACCTTAGGAACGGTGCCGACCCCTGCGGTTGCCTATTTAGTGGCAAATTCCGATGCGGATGCAGCAATCATGCTGTCGGCATCGCACAATCCGTATGAATTTAACGGTATCAAAATTTTCGGTGCGGACGGCTTTAAGCTGACCGACGAGGAAGAAGAAGAGATAGAAGCCATCGTGCTGGACCATGCAATGGAATACGACCTCAAATCCAACGCCGACTTGGGAACTATCCGCAACGGGGAAGAGATGGTGGAGCGCTATATCGACCACATCGCTTCCAGCGTGCAGGGGGACCTGTCGGGCATTAAAATCGCAGCAGACTGCGCCAACGGCAGTGCCAGTGCCACCGCAGCTAAAATTTTCGGCAAGCTCGGCGCACAGGTGACCATCCTCAACGACCAGCCGGACGGCATCAACATCAACGAAAACTGCGGTTCCACCCACATCGCAGCGCTGGGCGAGTATGTCAAGAAAAATGGCTATGATGTAGGCGTTGCCTTTGACGGGGATGCCGACCGATGCCTTGCTGTGGATGAAAACGGCGAGCTGGTGGATGGAGATAAGCTCATCGCCATCTTTGCTCAGCGGATGAAGCAGGAGGGCAGACTTGCCAACGACACCGCGGTCGTAACGGTGATGAGCAACATCGGCTTCTTTAAATTTGCCGAGCAGGCGGGCATCCACGTGGAAAAAACCGGCGTGGGCGACCGCTATGTCCTGCAAAATATGCTGGAAAACGGTCATCTGATTGGCGGCGAACAGTCGGGTCACATCATCCTGCGGGAATATATGACCACCGGAGATGGACAGCTGACTGCTGTTCAGCTGCTGGACGCGATGAAAAAGGACGGCAGAACCCTTTCACAGATTGCCTCTCTGATGCGGGTCTATCCGCAGGTGCTGCTGAATGTGCGCGGCGACCGTGAAAAGCTCAAAGCCCTCAAGGGTGACCCGAGCCTTCAGAAGCGTCAGCAGGAGCTGGAGGAGCAGATGCAGGGCAACGGACGTATTCTGGTGCGCCCTTCGGGAACTGAGCCGGTGGTCCGCATCATGGTAGAGGGACCGGAAGAAAAAATGATTATGGACATCGCAAAAGCGATGGAGCAGACAATTATCGAAAGGTTAGGACAGGATGAGAACTGCTAAGGACTGGAAAGAATTTGAGGTGATCGACACCTCTGACGGAGAAAAACTGGAGCGCTGGGGTGACGTGGTGCTGGTGCGCCCTGACCCACAGGTCATCTGGAACACACCCAAAGGGGAAAGCTGGAGAAAGGCAAACGCACACTATCTGCGTTCCTCCAGCGGCGGCGGCAGATGGGAGATTCGCTCGATGTCCCGCGAACAGTGGACCATCGGCTACAAACAGCTGCGCTTTAAAATCAGTCCCACCGGCTTTAAGCACACCGGACTGTTCCCCGAGCAGGCGGTCAACTGGGACTTTATGGCAGACAAGATTCAAAACGCCGGCAGACCGGTCAGCGTGCTCAATCTGTTTGCCTACACCGGAGGCGCGACCCTTGCCTGTGCGCAGGCAGGAGCCAAGGTCTGCCATGTGGATGCCTCCAAAGGCATGGTCAGCTGGGCAAGGGAGAATGCGCAGCTGTCCGGTTTGCAGGACCGCCCGATCCGCTGGATTGTGGACGACTGCAAAAAGTTTGTGGAGCGGGAGATCCGCCGCGGCAACCGCTACGACGGCATTGTGATGGACCCGCCCTCCTACGGCAGAGGTCCCGGCGGAGAGGTGTGGAAGCTGGAGGACTCCATCTATGACCTGGTGGAGCTGTGCGCAGGGGTGCTGTCGGATGACCCGCTGTTTTTCCTGCTCAACTCCTACACCACCGGTTTGTCGCCGTCGGTCATGGAGTACATCCTGGGTGTGACGGTGGGCAAACGTTATCCGGGCAAGGTGTCCTCCTCGGAGATCGGGCTTCCGGTCACCCAGAGCGGATTTGTTCTGCCGTGCGGCAGCACCGCCATCTGGGAAAAATAAAGGGAAAAGCAAGGGAAGCTGCGAAAAACGGAGCTTCCCTTTTCCATTTGCCGGTTGTTGCACAGAAAAAAAGGCGAAAGGATATGAATATTTTGTAAATAAGGAGAATTCTGCCTTTCCCCTCTTTTCTTTCGTCGGGAAATTGATTATACTAATTGTGGATTTCAACAAATTTGGCGCGGACAAATCCTGCTTTTCAACAAAGGAACCCCGCGCAGCAGATTATGGAGAGAGAGCGAAACTGAATCAGATTCGGATTGCATCTCAACAGCTCCTTAGAAAAGGTGGTAAAAGAACGGATGAACGATTTTATTGAAGCCAAGTCTATCAGCTTCAGCTACCGTGTGGAGGACAACCAGAAACCGGTCAATGTCTTTGAAAACCTCAACGTAACCATCCGCGAAGGGGAAATGACAGCGGTGCTGGGACACAACGGCTCGGGAAAAAGTACCTTTGCCAAGCATCTCAACGCAATTTTGCTCCCGTCGGGCGGCAAAGTCTATGTGGACGGCATCGACACCGCCGATGAGCAGCGGCTGTATGATATTCGCCAGAAGGTCGGGATGGTCTTTCAGAATCCTGACAACCAGATTGTGGCAACGGTAGTAGAAGAGGATGTCGCCTTCGGTCTGGAAAATATCGGCGTCCCGCCCAGGGAAATGCGGGAGCGGGTGGACCGCGCGCTGATGGATGTGGGAATTTATGAATATAAAAAGCACGCACCGCATCGTTTGTCCGGTGGACAAAAGCAGAGGGTCGCCATCGCCGGCATCATTGCCATGCGCCCGAAATGCATCGTCCTCGACGAGCCGACCGCAATGCTCGACCCACGCGGCAGAAAAGAGGTCATGGAGACCATCCATAAGCTCAACAAGGAGTACGGCATCACCGTTGTTCTGATTACCCACTACATGGACGAGGCAGCACAGTGCGACCGCATCATCGTCATGGATTCGGGCAAGGTGATTCTGGACGACACTCCCAAGAAGGTCTTTTCTCATGTGCGGGAATTAAAGAACGTCGGTCTGGATGTTCCGCAGACCTCCGAGCTGATTTATGAATTTTTGAAGGAAGGCTACAATCTGCCAAAGGATGTTCTGACCGAAGAGGAATGTATCAAAGCAATCACCACCCTCTTCCGCCGCAAGGGCATCAAACCGCAGCTTTCCAAAGAAACACAGGAGCAGTCATCTGATGAGCAAATCGTGTAAGGACAACATCCTCGCAAGCAAATCCAGAGGCAGCTGTACCCCGCTGTGGGCGGCACGATGAAAGGAATGAAAGAAAAAAAGATGGCAGTAATCAAGACAGAACATTTGAGCCATGTTTATTCAGAGGGAACCCCCTTTGTTAAAATGGCAATCCAGGACGTCAACCTCTCGATTGAAGAAGGAGAGCTGGTGGGCGTCATCGGACATACCGGTTCGGGCAAGTCTACGCTGATTCAGCATCTGAACGGACTGCTCAAACCGACCTCGGGCAAAATCTATATCGACGGACAGGATATGTGGGAGGACAAGTCGAAGCTGCGGGACATCCGCTTTAAGGTGGGACTGGTTTTCCAGTACCCGGAGTATCAGCTGTTCGAAGAAACGGTCTATAAGGACATTGCCTTTGGACCCAAAAACATGGGACTGAGCGAAGAAGAGGTGGACCGTAGAGTCCGCCGCGCAGCTGCCTTTGTCAATGTTGGCAAAGATTTGCTGGATAAATCTCCCTTTGAGCTGTCGGGTGGACAGAAGCGCAGGGTCGCCATTGCCGGTGTGCTGGCAATGGACCCAAAGGTGCTGATTCTCGACGAACCGACCGCAGGTCTGGACCCGAAGGGCAGGGACCGCATCCTGGGACAGATTCAGGAGTACCAACAGCAGCAGAAAAACACCGTGTTGATTGTTTCGCACAGCATGGAGGACGTTGCCAAGTTTGCTAAAAAGGTGCTGGTGATGAACCAATCAAAGGTATTTATGTACGACGATACCGAGAAGGTGTTTGCACACGCAGCCGAAATCGAGCAGATGGGTCTGGCAGTGCCGCAGGTGACCCGAATTTTCATGCGCCTGTCGGAGATGGGCTACCCGGTCGACCCGCACACCTACACTGTACAGGCAGCCAAAAAGCAGGTGCTCGACCTGTTTGCAGCCAAGGAAAAGGAGGGACGCTAAGTATGCTGCGAGATATTACCATTGGGCAGTATTTCCCGGGACATTCCTTCATTCATAAGATGGACCCGCGCATGAAGCTGATTGCAGCGGTGCTGTACATCATCGTCCTCTTTGTTGCCTCCCGTCCGCTGGGTATGGCGTTGGGCATCGCGCTGGTGGTGCTGATGTACATGATTTCCGGTATCTCCGCCAAGCTGGTGGTCAAGAGCCTCAAGCCGGTGGTCCCAATCATCATCTTTACTGCCATCCTCAACCTCTTCTTTTTGGTTGGGGACGGCGAGCCGATTTTCTCTCTGTGGTTTTTGCACATCTACCGCGAAGGTGTGGCAATGGCAATCATGATGGCAGTGCGCATCATGTGCCTGATTGCCGGTACCTCCCTGCTGACCTACACCACCTCGCCGATTGAATTGACCGATGCCATTGAGGTGCTGATGGGACCGCTGAAGAAAATCAAGGTGCCGGTGCATGAGATTGCGATGATGATGACCATTGCGCTGCGCTTCATCCCGACCTTGATTGAGGAGACCGACAAGATTATGAACGCGCAAAAAGCAAGAGGTGCGGACATGGAAACCGGCAGCGTGGTACAGCGTGCAAAGGCACTGATTCCGATTTTGATTCCGCTGTTCGTTTCGGCTTTCCGCAGGGCGGACGAGCTGGCGCTGGCAATGGAGTGCCGCTGCTACCGCGGCAGCGTCGGCAGGACCCGCATGAAGCAGCTGGAGTACCAGAAGAGGGACTTTGTCGCTCTGGCGTTCATGCTGCTGTGTCTGGTTGCTGTCATTGCTATCAACGCTTATTTCCCAAAGATGTTCTAGGGATTCTTTCAAAATAAAAATCTATAAAACTTTTCCTCCGGTGCAGCCGTTTGAGCGGGTGTTGCCGGAGGATTTTTTGGTGATTGGCAAAAAGTGGGCAGATTTTGTCGAAGAGGTGAAGTCAAACGGCAGAATTTACCGTTTATTCCGAATAGAAATAATGACAGAACGGGCGAAGTCTGCTATAATAAATGACGTTGATAAAAAATGCGGAATCTTTTTTGAGGAGTTGCTATAATGCGCACACAGACCAGAAATCTTCTTTTGACCATCCGTTACCAGGGGACCGCCTACCACGGCTTTCAGGTGCAGAAAAATGCGCTGACGGTTGCGCAGGTGCTTCAGGACGCACTGGAGGCGGTGCTGGGACGCCGGGAGGACATCAAGGGATGCTCCCGCACCGACAGCGGAGTTCATGCCAATATGTTCTGTGTCAGTGTCAGGACCGAATCTGCCATCCCCTGCCAGAGCCTGGTGCGCGCGCTCAATGTAAAGCTGCCCTGTGACATTGCAGTGACCGACTGCCGTCAGGTGCCAGATGACTTTCATGCCCGGTACAGCTGCACCGGCAAGCGGTATCTGTATCAAATCAACAACAGCCCGGTCAAGGACCCCTTTCGCTGGAAGCAGGTGTATGACTACCGCTATCCTATTGACGTCGCTATGTGTGACCGCCAGTGCAAGGACTTTATCGGGACCCACGATTTTTCCTCCCTTTGCTCGGTAGGCTCCTCGGTGGAGGACCATGTGCGCACCGTCACCGCCTGCGGAATGGTGCGGGAAGGGGACCGGGTCACCTTTTATGTGGAGGGCGACGGCTTTTTGTACAACATGGTCCGCATCATGGTGGGAACGATTCTGGAGATTGCAGCAGGCAGCAAGCCGCAGGGCTGCATCCCGCAGATTTTGGAGCAGCGAGACCGCGCGGCAGCAGGTTTTACCGCACCGGCATGGGGATTGTATCTGGACCGGGTGTTCTATGAGCAGCTGCCCGACGACCAGATGGAAGGGTGAAGGATAGAATGGCAAAGGTAACAGACTTTAAAAAACTCAAACAGCGGCAGGCGCGGCGCAGGGCTTTCAAGCTGGCTGGCTTGGCGGGTGTGATTCTGGTAATCGCCTACCTGCTTTCCAGTCTGGTCAATTCGCCGGAATTTGCCGGGCTGTCCTCGCTGGGCGATATGATTAAGGGCGGGCCGGGCTATCCCATCGACGCGCCCGGAGGCAAAATCAAGGGGATGTACCAGAACGACAGCGGAATCATCCTGCTCAATGAAACGACCCTTTATATTTATAATACCAGCGGTACCGAGGTGTACAGCAATCTGCACCGCATGGGAAACCCGCAGGTGCAGACCAGCGGAACGATGATGCTCAACTACGACCGCGGCTCCAAGACCTATGCAGCCTACAGCCGCAACAACCTCTTTTACAACGGCAGTACCGATGAGGCGATTCGGTGCGGCGCCATTTCTCAAAACGGCTGCATCGCCATTGCCACCCAGACGGAGAATGCCCAGACCCGGGTGACGGTGCTGGATTCCCGCCAGCGCGAGCAGTATGTCTGGAAGACTGACAATGTGGTCACCGCACTGGCGATGTCCGACAACGGCTCGGCGGTGGCGATTGCCTCCTCCTATGCACAGGCGGGAGAACTAAAAAATGTGCTGACGGTGCTGAAAAACGGGCAGGAGCAAAACCGCTATGAGCTGGCAAACCAGCTGATTCTGGCGCTGGAATTTGACGGCAGCAATGTGCGCTGCATCACCGATAAAAATGCTTTTATCCTAGGCACCGAGGGCAAGATCATCGGACAGTTCGACTATAAAGGTCAGTCGCTGGCAGCCTTTGCCATGTATGAAAACGGGGTCGCACTGGTCTTTGGCGACTATGAGCAGGACCGAAAGTACACCCTGGCATCGGTAGCGGACGACTTTTACACCCTGAATGGGACCACCACCTTTGACGACAGCCTGCAAAAGGTCAAGGCGATTGGCAATACCATCCTGGTGCTGGGTGGCTCCTCCTTCCATGAGTACAGCGCCTATGACTGCGAGCTGCTCAAGGAGGAAACCAACGAATCCTACTACGACATTCAGCCGATGGGCAACTCCATCTATGCGATGACCACCACCCAGATTGTGCGTCTGCCGCTGGAGGAACCGTCCCGCTTTGCCCTGTTCTCCCACAAGGAGCCGCAGCAGCTGCCGGACGGCTCTCCAACCGAGCAGAGCCAGCAGGAAATTGATCTGCTGCAAAGCATTTTGGATGGCATGAAGCGGGAGGAGGAAAAAGCACAGCAGTCCCAAGGTCAGGAGCTGACGGTGGGTGAATCGCAGGAGATCATCGACCAAATTCCGTTGGAAGATACGGCGTTCGAATCCTCCCAAGCACAGGAGGAATCGTCCGAGGTAGAGGAAGAAGAGAACGAGTTTGACCCGGAAAACCCGGACGGCGTGCTCAATCAGGGATCGGACCATCTGCCGGTGCAAAACGAGGACCTCCAGCCGGAATTCTCCCAGGAGGAAGCGCCACCGGAATCGGAGACCTCTGAACAGCCGCAGCAGTCGGACAAAGCAGATGAGCAGGAAAAACAGGAAACAGAGGACAAAAAGCAGGACAAAGAGGAGAATGAGAACAAGGACGAACCCCTCTTCTCCTCCAGACGACCTGCCTAAAAGCGCCCAATAAGAGAGGATGATGAACGATGGATAAGCTGGTCGTGCTGCTGTACGATCTGTCGGCAGTGCTGATTATCTTGATGACGGTGGCGTACAGCGCGCAAAAGGGATTTGCAACCGGAATTTTTCGGCTGCTTGGGCGGCTGGCTGCGCTGTTCGGCTCGGCGTTTCTGGCAAAAAACGGAGCGGAGCTGGTCTATGACCAATTTCTAAAGACGGAAGTAACCGCATTTTTAAGTCAAAATCTTCAGGGCGGGCAGCTCACCGACATCATTGCCCAGCTGCAGGCAGGTTTGCAGCAGCTGCCGAAGGTCTACTCCAACGTCATCGGAATGGCAATCGACACCGACAGCATTTCGCAGGCGCTCAACAGCGGAGCGGCGCAGCTGACGGCAGCGCTGGAACAGTCGGTGATAGGACCGGCGGTCAGAGGCGCTCTTTCGGTGGTCATCTTCTCGCTGTGCTATCTGCTGCTCAGCGGGTTGGTGCGGCTGTTGACTTCGGCAATCCACTTTGTCTTTCATTCGCCGATTTTGCTGCCCATCGACCGCTTCTTCGGCGCTGTGATGGGATTTTTGCAGTCCTGCCTGAACCTGTACCTCATCTGCATCCTGTTTAAGCTGGTGTTCTACCTGCTGGGCGGAATGAAATACTGCAACCAGCAGATTATTTTGGATACGATGATTCTAAGCCGCTTTTATACCTTCGACCCGCTGGCACTGCTGGCATCGCTATAATAAAGTAAAAAAGCAGGAGCTGATGAAAACAGCTCCTGCTTTTTTGTTATGCTTGTTAATCCAGCAGACTGGTAAAGCCAACGGCTTTTCCCAGGATTCGCACCTGTGCTAGCTCGTCGCCGGTGTAGACAAATGGTTCGTACATCGGGTTGTCGGGAGAGAGGACCAGTCGGTCGGGATATTTGTAGACCCGCTTTAAGGTGGCAGAATTGTCAATGCAGACAGCCGCAATGCAGCCGTTGTCCACATCGGGCTGCTGACGGATATACACGATGTCACCGTCGTGGATGTGTGCTCCGGTCATGCTGTCGCCGTGGCAGCGCAGCGCAAAATCTGCTCGAATGTGCTCGGGTACCTCCAGGATGGCTTCGATGTTTTCATCGGCAAGGATGGGCGTCCCGCAGGCGATGTCGCCAATCAGCGGGATGCGGTAGGTCTTGGGCAGAGGAAGCAGGTTGTCGATGACAGGCTCCTGAGCAGCGGGAGTCGGGCAGTCGGTTTGACCGAGCAGCCAGGCAGGGTCCACTGCAAGGGCTTTGGCGATGGCTTCGATGACCGGCAGCTTGATTTTTTCAATTTTTCCTTTTTCGTACCGCTGAATGGTAGAGACCGCAACACCCACCTTCTGCGCAATGTCCCCCAGATTCAGTCCCAGCTCTTCGCGTCTGGCTTGGATGCGTTTGCCGGTTTGCATATTTTTTTCCACAGGCTTCCCTCCCTTTTTCCTTATTATACCACTTATTTTTGCAGGACGCAACACCAAATGACAAAATTTGCACAGCGCTATTGACTTTGCGTTTGCATAGTGCTAAAATAAAGGCGAAATAAGGAAAGTGAGTACAAAATTTACGGATGAATTGCAAGGGATCAAAAGAAATCCGCTCGATTTATCCATTATTTTTACAAATATCTTTGCATAGCGCAATTTATTGGAAGGGGAGCGGGAAAATGGGAGCTTTTTGTGTCGCATTTGCTTTGTTTGGAGGGATGATTCTGATTGCACTGTGCGGAATGGGAGTCGAGTGGTACTGCCGCCGTGAGGAGGAGATGGCATACAGCAAAGAAAACCTGAAACCACAGACAGTTACCCAAAACTATCCGAAAGCACAGGAGCAGAAAACAGCTGCCAGGGCGGTGGCTTTGTAAAATACAGATGTTCTGCGGATAAAAAGAGGGGAAAGCCTGTTGGAAAAATTGACCAGCTTCGCAGCGAGTGATATAATAAGGGTGTATTTTAGAGAAAGGAACTGCTTCCAAGCAAGGAAAGGGGATCATCTGATGAGGATTTTTAAAACTAAGAACTATCATATCGTTGCGATTGCAGACGGCAAATATCTGACGGCCGGCGAGGATAACCTGATTACAGCAGAGCAGCCAAATGAAGGCAAGGCACAGCTGTGGAAGCTGCTGGATGCCGGCGATAATCGCTATCGGATTCTGAACACAGCAGCACAAAAGGCAGTGGACATCATTGACGCCGGTACGATGAACGGTGCGTGGCTCCACCTGTGGGAGCAGGCAGAGGTTACCAGCCAGTTGTGGACCATCGAGGAAGAGGGGGAGCATTTTCGCCTGCGCTCGGTGTCCAGCGGAAAGTATCTGGATGTTGCTCTTCAGGATAACACCCATCTGCAAATCTGGGAAAAGGGTGGTGAAAACCAGCTGTGGGAGCTTCGGGTAGAAGAAAAGGCGGCGGACGAACCGAAGAAGGAAACCACTGCCATCAAGGAAAAAGAACCGTCTGCGCTCAAGCACTCGGACCCAACCGCAATCAAAGAGAAAGAGCCGTCTGCGCTCAAGCACTCGGACCCAACCGCAATCAAAGAGAAAGAGCCGTCTGCGCTCAAGCACTCGGACCCAACCGCAATCAAAGAGAAAGAGCCGTCTG
>OFML01000277.1_pt1 | contig 49086 bp, 46 predicted proteins | sample 1541831 | NCBI WGS metagenome assembly OFML01 (sample SAMN04209237, study PRJEB22552) | human gut metagenome | biome: gut; material: feces | host: Homo sapiens | place: USA: Oklahoma | reverse complement strand
TATGTTTATTCGATCATGAAGGAAAACAATATCAAAGCAAAATATATTAAGCCATCTATTCAAACAACAGTTAGTCATGATTTCTCTGACAAATTAAAAAATCTGTTAAACAGGCATTATAATCCTACTAAGCCAAATGTAGCTTGGTGCACAGATATTACTTATATATGGACATATGATGATGGATTTGTATATTTAACAAGTGTTATGGACTTATATTCAAGATCAATAATTTCTTGGGTGCTTACAAAGACAATGGATGCAGATGAAGTATTAAAATGTATTGAAAAATCAAAGGAAAGAAGAAATATTGAAAACCCATTAGTAATACAAAGTGATCGAGGAGTTCAATATACTTCGACAAAATATAGAAAATTAACCAGTGAATTTATAAGAAGTTATTCAAGAAAAGGAACACCGTAGGATAATGCATGTATAGAATCATTTCATTCATTAATAAAAGAAAATGGCTAAATTTTCATAAAATTCAAAATTATAATCATGCGTATAGATTAATATTTGAATACATAGAAGGATTTTATAACACTGTAAGAATTCATTCACATTGTGGGTATTTATCACCTGCACAATTTGAACAAAAATACTTATTTTTAAGTAATTAAAGGCCTACTACAAATAATTCTTACATTTAAGTTGTCCGAAATCTTGACATAGTACCAAGAGGAAAGTGAATCTCTTTTAAAACAGGTTTTAAAAGAAGATCCACTCTTATTTAGAATACATAAGAATACAAAAGGTCTTCAAAAAGGAAATAGAAGCTATGATGATCGTTGCTATTGTAAGTTTGTTGTAGAATAAATGTTTTTAAGGTATAACATGAATTGTTATATCTTTTTTATTTGTGTAAGAGATTACATAAATGTCTTGTAATTGTTGTAAAGAAATAAGATAATAAAGTAAAGGAAAGCCTTAATGATAAAAAATTAAGAAAGAGAATTAGGAAAGGATATGATTATGAAAAGGAAAAAGAAATTATTAGTATTTATTGTTTTATTTGTATTAGGTTTATCTTTAGTATTTCCTAGCAATGATGTCTTTGCATTATCAAATGAAAGTACACCTGGAATTTATGATATCTTTGCAGAAAAAGATAACAGTAAACTTGAAAAACTCAAAGCACGTGTTTTTAATGGAATTCTACATCATTATACAGAAATCGAAGTAGATGATATTGATATATGTGAAGAAGAAATTGTGTGGACAACTGCTTTGGGAAAATATACAGGTGCTTTTGCTTTAAGACATCTTGTACAAGATAATAGTCTATTTTCTACGATAGCTACTGAATATGGAAAAGATCCTGTATTTACTTATAAAGAAAATGGAAATATAAAGACCGTCAAGTTTTCTTATGCTGATGGTTGGACAATTGAATTGATTCAAAAAATAATATCAAGCTATACAGAAGCAAGAGATTTGATTCAACCAAATGATAGTGATTTTGCTAAAATTTTAAAACTTCATGATTGGATTGTTAAAAATGTTTCTTATGGTACGTCAACAACATATTGTGATTTTGCCGTAGGAACCCTTGTTAATAGAAAAGCTATTTGTGCAGGATATGCACAATGTTATCAATTCTTATTAGAACAATCAGGGATTGAAAATATTTATGTTGCCGCAAATACTACAAATGGAGCACATGCGTGGAATCTTGTTAAATACAATGGACATTGGTTCCATGTCGATTGTACATGGGATCGAGGAGTAGGACCAAATCCAAATGTACATCATGATTATTTTATGTTAAATGATGAAGAATTTAATGCAAATGGGGCACATACAGAAGATTGGAAAAACTATAAATACCCTTCAAACAATAAATGTAGCATAGAAAACAAATTTTATAAGGATAATACAGACATTGCAAATGATTCTCAAATCTTTGAAAATCCAATCAGGATCAAACATGAATTTGATGCATCAGCTATTTACAATACTTCAACAACAGAACATTGGCGTACATGTATTGCAGGTACTGAAATTCATGAAAAACATGATGGAATACCTTGTAGCATCTGTCAATATGGTCATGACCATCAATGGACAAATCAATATGATAATACAAAACATTGGCAAGAATGTAGTATTTGTCATTTAAAACAAAACGAAGGAAATCATCAAGCAAATACAATTTGGTCAAAAGATGGAAATTATCATTGGAAGATATGTACTACTTGTGGATATGAAACAGCTAAAACAAAACATCAAGGTAATCCATGTAACGAATGTAATTATGAAAGTAGCCATCAATGGACAAATCAGCATGATAGTACAAAACACTGGCAAGAATGTACTATTTGTCATCAAAGACAAAATGAAGAAAACCATCAAGCTGATACAACTTGGTACAATGATGGAAACCATCATTGGCAAGTATGTACTAAATGTTCTGATATAAAAATGAATGTTGGTAATCATTCATGGGAACAATATCAAAATGAAACACAGCGTTCTAAAAAATGTACGGTTTGTGGTTACGAAGTAGCCTTAACAGATAATGTTTCATTAAAAGGATTCACATGGCAAGTACATGATGATCGTATTCTTATTGGAACAGCCTATGATACAAATGCAGATGTAAGATTTACTTTTAAATCTTATAATCTAGATACTAAGAAATGGACAACATTAGGAGAAAATAAAACTTCTAACTGGCAAACATGGTTACCAGAACAAGGAAGCTATTGGATCTACGTAGAAGCAACAACACCAGATGGTTATACAACAAACCAAGTGATGTGTTTTGCGGTAGGTAAAAACTACTCGCCATACGTTTCTTTAAATGGATTTACATGGCAAGTCCTTTTAGATAGAATCAGTATTGGAACAGCTTATAGCACAAATTCTAATGGCGTAAGATTCACATTTAAATCTTATAACTTAGATACAAAGAAATGGATTGCTTTAAGTAATGAAAAAGTATCAAACTGGCAAACATGGTATCCAGAACAAGGAAACTATTGGATTTATGTAGAAGCTACATTACCAAATGGTTATAAAACAAATCAAGTAATGTGTTTTGCAGTTGGTAGAAATTATTAAGAATTATTGGTAAGGTTCATGAAAATATTGTAGAATAGGTTATTTGCATAACAATTTAAACAACCATGAGTTATGAAGAGTAGCGTGTGCTACTCTTTATTTATATGGTATAATACGTATAGGTGTTTTTTTCGGTAGTTATTATGAATTTTAGAATATAGTTAATAAGATATGAGATTAAGATGTGATTTTGTTATGTATTTGCTGAGCATACAAATTTTTATTTTATTTTTTCACTCCATGGTAAGAATCAGTCCAGTCTTTCTGGATCTTCATCCAAATCTTGCTGTGGTAAATAATCCATGATAAATTCAATATAGTTGTAAGGATCCAGTCTGTTGGCTTTAGCTGTTTCAATCAGACTGAATGCTGCTGCACTTGCTTCAGCTCCTTTAGTAGCAGCTGGAAACAGCCAATTATTTCGATTATGTTTTATAACACATAATTTTTGCTAACAGTAAATGGTCTGATTGTACGTTCGTCTAACGAATAGGTTATAAATAAAAGGAGAAAATCAGGATTGTGCAATCCTATAGAATATTACCTAAAATAGTTGAACTACTATATAGATGTACTGCTGTATAACCATACATATGTTTTTATAAGAAGGGAGAGAATATTTATTTTTCTTGAAAAAGGCTATCTATAAATTCTTCTTGCTCTTTATTTGACCATTGTACATCTACAATCATTTCAATGATTTCTCGATTAACTTCTTTATCTTCTTTATATGTTTTTTTGATATTAAAGAAGATAATTTTTGACCTGTATATGTAAAAGTAATACAAAATAAGCAGATTGCTAATATAACATATAATTTGTCAGAACTGTCTGTTATGTTCCCAAATAGACCTATTCCGTATCCTATGATAATACAAATGAATGAAAACCTATTTGTATAAATATCTTTTGCACATGATTGAAGCCTGTCTTTTTTGAGTAGCACTTTATTATTATCTTGTGCTTTAGATATTTCTCCACTTGCATAATAGCTTAGAATAACTTTCTTTTCTACATTTCCCTAATAATTCATAATCAAACATATTGCACCCGCAACCTGTAAAGATATAGACAATATATAGATCCATGTTTCACATGTAAATAATTTTAAAATTGTATCCGCTATATAATACATCTTTTATATTCTCCTTAATATTTGTCTGTGTAAGGATGTATTATTAACTTTTCTAAAATAATCTGATTCATCAACAAAAAGTTAATATCTTCATTTTTATGTTTCTTTATAAAAATGACTGGAGGTGGTTCCACCTTCAGTGACTAGATTTTACGAATAAGCCAACACAATAAATGTCATACAGCTCTACATGCTGCACGTAATGTATCATTTTTATGACTAATTTTCAATAAATATTTAAAATTAAAGAATACAGTTAAATTATATCTTTTTATTAAAGTGTTGTTATAAATAAATAATTATACCTTATTTCAAATAAGTTTATTTGTAAATTTAATGATTAAAATCCTAAATATAGGTGTTTAATTTGTTAGGTAGAATGCAACTATATTGATTTATATTATACTTGATATTGTAGGAGGATATGAGAAATGAGTTTAAAAGATAATGTTGTTTCGATGTATAGAAGTTATTTTCAAAGTGAAGTTTTTTTTAGACCGAAAATTATAAAAGATTTTGAAATTATTGGTAAGACGAATAGGCAACATACAATAGATATTTATTTTGAATTTATCCAAATGAACAATCTAGAAAGAACTATAATTCACATTGTTGAAAATGAAGAGGTAACAGAAAATATTGTGTGGAATTTTAGCAATGTATTAAAAGATTTACATTTTTTTGCAAAGGGGATTATATATTATAACGATTCTGTAGCTGATGAAGCTATTCAATTTGCAAATACAAATCAAATAGCATTAATTAAATTTGATGTTGAAGATGAGATTCGAAAATCAGCTAAGCATCTACTGCAAAATTTATTACCTAATGAGAATATTATAGGCGATCCGTTTTGGACAATTATGGAGGTAACAAAAGAGGAAAGCAAAAATACGGGAACTTATTATATAGAAGATGCTATATTATTATTTTTATCAAAAAAGCAAGCGAAGAAACATTGTGAAAAAATGAAGAATTTTAAGGTGTTTGGAATTTCACAAAATCATTTAAAGGTATTGATAGGTTTTAGAGAAATAGGCATATCTCCTGATATTACATTAGTACTACCTGAATTTAAGCAAACGAGAAAAAGAGTTTTATTGAAGTCTCTGATAGCTCCTGATATGTTAAGAAAAATGTATGTAAGAAAAGATAAATTATAATAAATAATTCAAATTAATTATATGGAAAGGATATAACAATGATAAATTATAAAAAAGGAATGGAGTTTGAAAATATTATTGAAAAAATATATAAGTTTATTGCGAACAATGAACGTGTGAATGTGAGAATTGATAGAAATGTTTTTATGATTGGAAGAGATGAAACAAAAAATGAAATAGATATTTTATTTTCTTATGAGCATTTCGGAACAAACTATAGAGTTGCTGTAGAGTGTAAAAACTGGAAAAATCCAATTAATAAAAAAGAATTGAATGATTTTGCTTCTAAATTAGAAACGATAGGAAATATAAATGGTGTTTTTATTTCTGCTGACAGTTATTTTCAAGATGGAGCAAAAAAGGTATCAGAGTATAAAGGAATTAAGATAATAAAGTTTAATGAGCTTAATAAAATCATTGATGGAATTGATGGAGAATACATGGTACCAGATTATAAAACGATTGGTGATCCATTTTGGATGTTTATGAATAAAAGTGGAACTAATATGATTGAACAAAATTTGTTTTTAAGAGATGGTATTTTACTTTTTGAAAGTAAGTATTGCGCACAAGAATTTCAAAAGTTATACTTAAATAATTATGAAAAAAATATAGAACTTGTTGGCGTGTCACAAAATCATTTAAAAGAAATCATATGTTTAAAAAAACAGTTTAATAAAATTAAAGTACAAATGTTTAACCCGTACACGTATATTTTAAAAAATCAAAATAATAATTTTTGGGATTTAGATATTGCAGCTCTTCAAATGTATGTACGCTAATATATAAGTATATGATAAAAATGTAGCTTACCGTGAGCTACAATATATAATAAAAAACATATAAATAGTTATACTTGTTATTTTTTAATTAAGATAATTAATGAATTCAAAGAAAGTGTAACCATAAATAAACATTGATGTATAAAAACTGTATAAGTATGTACTAAGAAACAAAGTACTTTAATATTTTAAATAGCATAAAAGATGGTTAATTATTGAATCTTGATGTTATCATTATACATATTTTATGTTTAAAATAATAATTTATAAGTTTATGCATTTAAAAATGAAACTTATACAAAGTTAGTGAATGATTTGAGAAAAATACAACTACATTTTATTTAAAAGGACAGGTTCCTTCAAAAAAATACTCAAATATTATAAGAAATAGCTCTTGAATACAATTCTTTTTGATTATAAACCAAAATTTAAATAATTTATTTAAAGTCATCATGGTTGATGACTTTTTATTTATTTTTCTATATAATGAGACAAGAGGTGAAAGATAAAAATGAAACAATATTTAGATATGTGTCAATATATATTAGAAAACGGACAAGATCGTGATGATCGTACAGGAACAGGAACAAGAAGTGTTTTTGGATATCAAACACGTTATGATCTTACCGATGGTTTTCCTTTACTTACGACAAAGAAAATGTTTTTAAGACCCATTGCAGAAGAACTTTTATGGTTTATTAAAGGAGATACAAACATTAAGTATCTAGTTGATCGTAATGTAAAGATTTGGAATGAATGGCCTTATGAAACCTTTAAAAAGAGTGAAGATTTTCATGGGGAAACTTTAGAAGAATTTGTCGCAAAAATTAAAGAATTACCTGCTGATGATCCTTTTGTAGTCAAATATGGAGAATTAGGTCCTGTTTATGGTAGACAATGGCGTAATTTCAACAATGAAGGAGTCGATCAAGTTGCTAAACTTGTAGATTCATTAAAAAATAATCCATTTTCAAGAAGACATATTATTTGTGCATGGAATCCAGCAGAAGTTGATGAAATGGCACTTCCACCATGTCATGCCTTCTTACAATTCTATGTAAGTAGTGATAAAAAATACTTAAGTTGTCAACTTTATCAAAGAAGTGCGGATACATTTTTAGGTGTTCCATTTAATATTGCATCTTATGCTTTATTTACTTCAATGCTTGCACAAGTGTGTGGATATAAACCTAAAGAATTTGTACATACGATTGGAGATGCCCATATTTATAAAGATCATTTTGAGGTTGTTAAGGAACAAATCTCAAGAACACCTTATCCTAAATGTCAACTTGTTTTAAATCCTGAAGTTAAATCAATCTTTGATTTTACGATTGATGATATTAAGATTGAAAACTATCAATCTCATGGAAAACTTGTTGGAAAGGTGAGTGTCTAATGATTTCAATAATTGTAGCGACAGATGATGATTTATTAATAGGAAAAAAAGATTCAAAGAACGGAATGCCTTGGCATAATAAAGAAGATCTCCAACATTTCAAAAAAACAACACTTAATCGAACAATTCTTATGGGAAAAACAACTTATCTTGCTATTGGAAGACCACTTCCAAATAGAAAAACAATTGTTGTTACTAAAAGTGGTATGGATGATGAACGCGTTGAAGTTAGAAATGATTTAATTGAAGTGATTCAAGAATATAAGGATAAAAATGAAGATCTTTACATCTCTGGAGGAGCTTCTATTTATAAACAAGCTTTGCCTTATGTTGATGAACTCATTATTTCAAGAATACCAGGAAAACATACAGGAGAAACGTATTTTCCAAGTTTTGAAGAATATGATTTTCATTTAGAAAAAGAAACACAATTAGAAACCTTTGTTTTACAAATTTATAAAAAAGGATGATCATATGAAAAGAATTATTTTAGTTGTCTTAAGATGTATCTTTAAACTACCTTATTGGTGGTTCTATAAATTAAAACAATATCAAAATAAAGAAAAATATCCAACAATTGATGAAGGATACCAATTTATACATAACGTTGCTGATGAAATCGTTAAAAAAGCACGTGTTGATTTAAAATGTTATGGTTTAGAGAACCTACCAAAAGAAAATGGTTATCTTATTGCTCCTAACCATCAAGGTTTATTTGATATAGTTGCACTTTTTAAAACAGATAAAAATACTACAAAATTTGTCTTAAAAAAAGAATTAGCTTCAACGATCTTAATCAAAGATGTTGTTAAAACTTTAGATTACTATTCATTGGATCGTACAAGTATTCGTGATGGAGCAAAAATGGTTAAAGAAGTTTCTAAAGAAATCAGTGAAGGAACAAACTATGTCATCTTCTCTGAAGGAACACGTTCTAAAAAAGGAAATACAATGGGAGAATTTAAAGGTGGAACCTTTAAAATTGCGTTGAAAACACATTGTCCAATTGTTCCTGTAGCCATGATTGATTGTTATCAAGTCTTTGATAACAATACAATCAAACCCGTTACAGCACAAATTCATTATTTAAAACCGATTGAATATGAAGAATACAAAGATTTAAAAACCAATGAAATTGCTGCACTTGTACAAAGTCGTATTCAAGCTTGTATGGATGAGGTTTTAAAATAATGTTTATTAACGTTAATAATATTCGTTTATATTACGAAAAGAAAGGAGAGGGGAACCCTCTCATTCTTTTACACGGAAATGAAGAAAATCACTTTATCTTTGATGAAGCGGTTGAAAAATTAAAAAAATATTATACAGTTTATACTATTGATTCAAGAGGACATGGACAAAGTGAAAAAGTCAAAGAATATCATTATCAAGATATGGCAAATGATATCAAAGATTTTATCAAACAACTTAATTTAAAAAAGGTTACTTTAATGGGAAGTAGTGATGGTGCCATTATTGGTTTACTTGCATCAAGTGATGAACCAGAATTGATTGAAAATCTTATTCTTGCGGGAGTCAATGTCAAACCTAATGGGGTGATTGATGAAGTTTATCAGGATATGAAAAATCAGTATCAAAAAACAAAAAATCCATTAATTAAATTAATGTTAGAAGAACCACATATTTCTAATAAACAACTCCATCAAGTAAAAGCAAAAACACTTCTTTTAGCGGGAAGTGATGATTTAATTAAATTGGATCATATTGAACGTATTTCTCATCATATTGAAAACAGTAAATTTGTGATTTTAGATGGTGAAGATCATAGTAGTTATATTATACATAATGATAAGATTGTAGATCTTATTATTCAATATTTTATTTAGGAAAGCACTTTTTATAATAAAGTGCTTTTTACTTACAATGTGCGGAAGAATATCAAAATAAATTGATAAACTTCCGCATATTATTTGTTCGTTTACAGAAAAAAGTCCATGGGTTCTAATGAACCTATGAACTTTTAGAAGATTATAATGTAAGTTTATATTGATCATTAAGATAAGGCATGTCTTCAGGATGATATCCATTCCAATAAATACATTGATCATATAATTCTATATCTTTGATGACATCGATTGCCACTGTTCGTTACCAATAGGATCATTTTTTTTGATGATTTTCCTTGATTCATTCATAAACAAGGCCACGTTCAAGATTTTTATAACGAATAACCAAAATCTTTCCTTTTTCAATTGTAGAGATGGCTTTAAAAGGTATATAATCTTCATTTCCTGAAACAACTTTATGATAAAATTCTTTTATTCTTTGGACATGTTCATCGTCTCTACTTGGGCACTTACGACATTTGAAACACTTTCATTAGCTTTATCTTGGTAGTAATCACCAAGATGATAATATTTTGTTCCCATCACTTGAACGGCTTTTAAAATATGTCTTGCCATTAAATGATCTTTAGAATTTTTTGAATCTTCAATATAACCTAAAGTATAAGGAATCGCAATAGAGGCAAGAATGACCAAAATAATAATGATTTCTACAAATGGAAACCTTTTTATTCATCAAGTTTTCTCCATTTTTCTAAATAATATTTTCTGTCATGATCTAATATCATTTCTGGTTCATGAAGATAAGAATCTACCACATCACACATTTTTAAAAGTTCGCTATACCTATCATGTCTTTTATTTTTAGTTGAATGATTTTTGATGGCTTCAACAATTATTTCTATTTCCTTTTCATCAAATAATAATGTTTCTTTTAATAATTTTTCAGCAAGTTCACTTGATAAAACAGCATGATTAAAGGAAGTATTATTTTTATAAACAGAATAATCATGTAATAATCCCATGATAGCACAAAGTCCTTGATCAAGTTGAAAATGGGTACTGTATAAAAGACAAAGTTGACTTACCCCAAAGAGATGACGATAACCATTTCTTTTCTTATTTCCAAAACAGTTTTTTTCAATTTCTTGATAGACCAGTTTTTCAATTTCTATATAACGTTTCATCGTCTTAATCCTTTAGGATAGAGATTTTTTACTTGATTGTTGCTTTCTTTATAGAAAGAGAGCGGATAACCATCGACAAAGATGACACCATAGCCTTTTTCACCATCACCTTTTAAAGTAAGACCTGAGAGATAATCTTTGATTTCTTGGCTCTTACAAGGATAATCATAAGATCTTTTAACATCTTCTTTATTTAAAGTGAGAGCTAAGGAAAGGCTTGGTTCAAATCTTCCTTTTTTACATTCACCTAAATAAAGGCCATTTCTTAAAACTTTTAAAGATAAATCAGGAAAATGATTTTGAATAGCGTATACATGATTATTCGATTGGTAAAGATATAAAGGAACTGGGATGTTTAGATTTTCATCATAAAACTTCTTTACAAGCATCATTTGTTCTTTATTTAAGTTTGGTTTTAAGATTTTTTCTTTAGAATTTTCTGTTTCAGTTGTTTTTTGAAGCAAAGCAATAAATTGTCCTTCACCTTTATTTTTAAAAGGATACATACGAATTGTACCATCGACAAAACCATCAGACATGCCTTCTTGTTTTTCAATTGGAATAAGTTTCATCCCTAATTCATTAATCATGTATTCCACTTGTTTTTCATTTTCTTCTAAAGAATACGTACAAGTTGAATAAATGAGGATTCCCTCTTTTTTCAACATCTTATAAGCTTTATTGATTAAATTTCTTTGAATATAGGCACATTCATTGACCTTTTGCATCGACCATGTATTAATTGCTTCTTGATCTTTTCGAAACATTCCTTCCCCTGAACAAGGAGCATCTAAAATGATCTTGTCAAAAAAACTTTTAAATTTCATTTTTAAAGGATCCACATTTGTGACAATGGTATTTTGTAAACCAAAACGTTCAATATTGCTTGATAGAATTGTTGCTCTTAATTTAGATATATCATTGGCAATCATTAACCCTTCATTTGATAAACGGCTTGCCACATAACATGTCTTTCCACCAGGAGCCCCACACATATCTAAGACATAATCATCTTCTTGAATATCTAAACAAGAAGCAACAGCCATGGCACTTGGTTCTTGAATATAGTAAAGCCCACACATAAAATAAGGACTTTTACCTAGTGGATAGTTTTTATAATCAAAATAATAACCATCTTTGATATAAGGATGTTTTTGGATATATTTCGTATCTAAATGTTTTAAAACATCTTGTTTTAAAGGATTTAAATAAAGACCTTTGACCTCTTCTTGTTTTAAAGAAGCAATAAAAGCCTCGTAATCATCCTTTAATAAATTCTGCATTCTTGTTAAAAATTCATTATTCATCTTTTTTCCCCTCAATAAAATAAGTTGCTTCCATATCTGCCGTAGATAAAGCAAAAGCTAAAGGAAACATTTCAAAAGCTTTTCCAACATTTCTAGCATCTTCTACTGAAGCAAAGCCCATATGATAACGAATCGCAAAAGCTTCTTCACGTGTAAGACGCATATAACCACTAATCATATAGACACTTTTTTCACCATGTCCATAAGGCATTTGATCATCAAATTCATAGTTTGGTACTTGAATCCATTGACCATCTTTTTTGACATTGCGTGTTCCTTTTTTATAACAATTGATTTTACATAAATCATGTAATAAAGAAACAATTGCAATTGTTTCTTCACTATAATTCATACCATAAGTACTTTTTACACGCTCTCTTTGTAAGTAATCTTTTAAACAATCATAAACATTTAAACTATGATCCAATAAACCACCATCATAATTTCCATGAAATCTTGCACTGGCAGGCGCTTCAAAAAAATCAGAATGGGGCGATAATAAATACTCTAAAAGCTTTTCACTTCCAGGTCTTTTAATATATGTTTTATAAATTTCAATAAATCTTTCTTTATTTGTCATTATTCATCCCTCTTTTGTTACTATTTTACCTAAAACCTCTTCTAAATAAAAGTATAATCCCTTATAAATCGTACATACTAATAACGAAAAGAGGTTAATTAAATGAAAAAAATAATCATATATCTATTTCTGATGATCTTTGCCTTTACGCTAACAGGATGTCGACAAGTTGACAAAACAGCAAATAACTTTAAAGGAGATATTGAAATTGCTTGGGATGATGTCAAAGATGATTTTAATGATATTGATCAAAATATCAAAAAAGATACAACCTATGTAAGTAATATAAAAGGTGATGATATTCAAGAACTCACAAAAACAATTCAAGAAGGTTATGATAAAATTAAAGGTGGAGTTACTCAAGATAATCAAGAAGAAGCCAAAAAAATCTATGAAGCAGCATCACGTCTACAATACATTGAAGAGAATACCGATAAAAAATTGACAGAGGAACAAAAACAAGTTTTAGAACTAGGAAAAAGCATGAAAACTCTTATGATGCACTATTATGGAAATGGTGATGGTGATTATGATGGAGCAGTGGATGATGTTGAACAAGGTTTAGAAAATATTAAAGGCTACACAGAAGATAAATGGAATGATTTTAAAAAACAATTTGATTAAAGAGCACTAGCTCTTTTTTTCATATGCAGTTCATATAAAGTGGTATAATAAAGACATGAAGGAGTGATTTTATGAATGAATTAAGTAAAATGTATCAAGTATATGTTAACAAGGAACTACAAGTAGGTAAAAATGAAATTCTAAATGTAGAAAGACTCAAACAAAAAACGCTCTCTTTCTTACATGATTTAGGAGAAGTATCACTTGATTCCCGTTGTTATCTTTTTTGGGAAAAGGAAGAAGCTATCAATCATGAAGAACTGCTAGGTCATTATATGGAAGGCTTAAAAATGTTGATGTCGATTGGCTATGAACTTAGAATCGATACGATCAAAAATCATACAGAAATACCCAATTCATCCTCTATAGAAGACTTGATTTTAAAAATCTATCAAGCAATTGTTTCTGTATCTTCGTCTTATTCAAGTACCGATTATCAAAACGCTATTGATGATTATTTTTCATTAGGATTTAATCTAGGCATTGACCTCGATGAAATTATTGATCATATATAAAAAAACAGCATAAGCTGTTTTTTATTTTTGACAAATACCACAAGGACTATAACCTTGTTCATTTAATTGTTTAGCTGTAGAAGTAACAACTTCTTTATTAGAATCACTCATTCTAGAAACACTTGAACAATGAGGATCATGATATTTTTTATTTTTTATATTTAAAACATATTCTTTTTCATTAGTATCACTTTGATGATAATCAAATGGATCTTTTTCTTCGCTTATCCCATAAGTACATTCACCTTCAGTAGCTTTTCTTGAATCACCTGTTTGATAATCAATCGTAATTCCTGGTTGAACATTATAAATATAAACTCTAAAACGAATTTCTTCATCTTCTATTGAAGCGGCTTGTAAAACAAGCCCACGTGCAACAAGTTCATCATCCTGATAAATAGGAATGGCTTCATAGAGAACATGGTGGTTGGTGTTTTTAATATAATCACTCACTTTTTCTTCAAAAGGAAGCATCCCTGTTACATTGAAATAACGTGTTCCCGTCATTAAATTTTTTTCCTCTGCATTTAATCCTGATAACATAAAGGCAATTTGATGACAACGATTATAAAGATATTTGGTAGAAATCAAATCATCATATCTTTGTGTTTTCCAACCAGAAGGTTTGATCATCCCAATGGATTCTCTTTTACTACTTGGCATTGTTTCTTGTCCAAGACAAGCAATCGATCTACCTGTACGCCCAAGATGGTCTAAATCACTAAGCTTAATATAGGTATCTGTTTGATAATCTTCTTTAGAAAAAGTAGGTTGGCTATCATCAAGTTCTACATAGGGTTGACCGTTATATTCAGGAATATTTTCTAAAGAAGCCGTTGATTTAGAGAAAGTAATGGCATCACTGATATCAATTTGATAAGCGTAATAATTTGTATTGGTTACCTGAAATGACTTCGTTGCTTCTTTATCTTCTTGCTTTGCTTTAAGCTGATGGGTTCCTTGTGCTAATTCTAATTGATAAGTTCCTTGACTATTATTTTCAATCGTATCGATTTTTTTAGAATCCACATAAACATCCACATCATTTGTTTCATTTTGATCTTCTACATTAAGAGAAAGTGTAATATTTTGTATTGTCTTTTCCGTTTGCTTTTGACTACAACCAGAAAAAGAAAAAAGCATTACTAAAGACATAAGGAGTGTAAATATTTTCTTCATAAAATTCATCCTTTCTAGAGTAGTATATAATATTTTTATAACAAGAAGTTTTATAAAAAATTGTTAAACACCATTTATTTCAATTTAAAAACAAAAATTATTATAACAACAATAACATAAAAAAGATAGTTTCGTTAAGAAACTATCCAATGATTTCTTTTAAATGATTTATTCTGTAATCTAAACCATTTACTAATTTTTCAATTCTTGTTTCAGACATATCCATCGTTTCTCGATATTTATATAAAAGATTTTTATATTCTTCTACAATATTTCCTAATAAGCTTAAATCAAATCTAGAAAGATTACTTATATAATTTAAATAATCAGAAAACTTTTTATTAGTATTATAAAAGAATTTCCCATAACCATCATAGAAATTCATTTCAGAAGTAATTTTACTACATTGCATTGATTGACCTGTATCAAAAATAGGTGTTAATTTTTCATATTTCAATGTTTCAACATTGCAAATAGCACCAAAATTACGTAAATGGCGATCTTCATTCATAATTAAATAATCAAGAATAAACATATTTTCTAATTCGTTTCTTACATTTTTTATATCTAGCTTTTCTAAAATGTGAATATAGTGTTCAAAATCATTGGTGTTGTTATCTTTTTTTACGGATTCAAAAAGATCACATGCAGGAATGATTTCTTCATTATCTTTTATAAAATTATTACATTTAGAAACCAAAGTCTTATTATAAAAGGATAATTCATAATGACAATGATCAAATCCTAAACGGTCACATATGGTGGAAGCAAGCCACTCATTTAGAGGCTCTTGTCTACTAGGAGTATATGTGCCTTTTATTAAATATCTTTTCCCATTTTCAATAATCCAGGCTTTCTGCAGCATTCCATCTGTGGTGTTGTTAGGAGAAATAAGGGATTGTTGATTATAACTGCTTTCTTGAGTTGAACTTGAAAAAGAGGCTGTTATAAATTCCATGTATTCAAAATCATGATCAAAAAAATGAATGTCTTTCCATTCGATTGAATCACTTTCTTCCTTAAACCAATATTGATCAGAAAGAGATAAACCATAAGCCTTATCTAATAATTTATCAGTAGATTCGCTATGAAGATTATCTAAGAGTCTTTTTAAATCTTTTCGCCAAGATGGAATACATCTTCCTTTAAACCAATGATTTAATTCTTTGATAGTGTTTTTTGATTTATCGTTAAGAGCGTTTTTATTCTTAAAGGCAAAACTTCAATGTTATATATTTTATAAAACGCCTCCTTTATTAGATATTATAGCATAGGATAAATAAAATAAAAAAAGGTCATTACGACCTTTTATAAACACTTGGAGCGGGTGATGGGAATCGAACCCACGTAGTCAGCTTGGAAGGCTGAAGTTCTACCATTGAACTACACCCGCAAGTTTGGTGCCCGAAACCGGACTCGAACCGGTACAGCTGTTACACCGGCAGATTTTGAGTCTGCTGCGTCTACCAATTTCGCCATTCGGGCTTAACGCTTTTTTATTATAACAAGTCCTATTCAATAAAACAAGAAAAAGATTGAGGTTTGACATTAAAAAAGGTACTCGCTATAATGTTTAAGATAAAAAAGGGGGACAATTATGCAAAAAATATGGATTTGTGGAGCTAAAGGACAAATTGGTCGCGCAATTAATGAAGTTATCGATAAGCTAGAATATAAAATTCTTGATACTGATATAGATGATTTAGATATTACTGACACAGATGAGGTCTTACGTTTTGGAGAAATGAATCGACCTGATGTTATTATTAACTGTGCGGGGCTTACGGATTTACAAGAATGTGAAAAGGATTTAGCAAAAGCTTTTAAAACGAATGCTTTAGGAGCAAGAAATTTATCAATTGTGGCACGAAAAGTAGAAGCAAAACTTGTACATATTTCAACAGATGATGTTTTTGATGGGAAAAGCCAAAAACCTTATACCGAATTTGATGAAACGCATCCTAAAACAGCTTATGGAAAAAGTAAGCTGGCAGGAGAACGTTATGTTAAAGAATTTACGTATAAACATTTTATTATACGTAGTACATGGGTTTATGGTTTAGGAAATAACTTTATTAATCAATTATTAGAAAAAGTAGATCAAGGAGAAAATCTAAGTATTGCAGGTGATCAATTTGGTTCACCAACCAGTGCTAAAGAACTTGCTCGTTTTATTCTTCATTTGATTCAAACAAATGAATATGGAACTTATCATGCAACGAATAAAGGAGTTTGTAGCCGCTTTGAATTTGCAAGTGAAATACTAAGACTTACAGGAAAACAAGTAGAAATGAAACCTGTTGTGACACATATGTCTGATTTTTCAAGAGAAAGACCTGCGTTTTCTGTCTTGGATAATTTTATTATGACAATGACACCTGTTTATGATTTTCCTGACTGGAAGGAGTCTTTAAAAGAATATATGGAAGAAAGGGGACTCCTCAATGAAAAATAAAAAGAAGTTAGGTTTAACAACGATGATTTTTATTGCCTTGATTTTAGGGGCAATCACAGGAATCATCATTAATTATTGTATTCCAAGCAATAAAGTTGTGGATGAATTTATTGTTGGTGGGGCTTTTTATGTTATTGGTCAAGGTTTCATTCGTTTAATGCGTATGCTTGTTGTGCCACTTGTTTTCTGTTCTATTGTTTGTGGAAGTATGGCAGTAGGAGATACTAAAAAACTAGGAGCTGTAGGTTTAAAAACCATGTTGTTTTATTTATGTACCACAGCTTTAGCTGTTGTAGTAGCCTTGTGTGTGGCTAATTTGATTAATCCAGGAATAGGTTTAGATATGTCAGCTATCAAAGTAACCTCTCAGGTGACTGAATCAACCCAAGCAACAAGTGTGACAGAAACACTTTTAAATATTATCCCAACGAATATTTTTGAATCACTCGCCAATGGAACAATGCTTCAAATTATTTTATTTGCACTTATTTTAGGAGTTATTCTTGCGAATATGTCAGATCGTGCAGATATTGTTAAAAACTTCTTTAGTCAATTTAATGATATTATGATGGAAATGACAATGGTAGTTATGAAACTTGCACCAATTGGGGTGTTCTGTTTGATTTCTAAAACTTTCGCAGAAATTGGTTTTGATGTTTTTATCCCATTATTAAAATATATGGCATGTGTTCTACTTGCATTAGGAGTTCAATGTTTTGGGGTTTATATGTCGATGTTAAAGATTTTCTCAGGTTTAAATCCGATTATCTTTATTAAAAACTTTTTCCCAGTTATGGCATTTGCTTTTTCAACATCAACATCCAATGCGACAATTCCAATGAATATTGACACACTTGCTGAAAAAATGGGGGTTTCTAAAAAGATATCTTCTTTTACGATTCCATTAGGAGCTACCATCAATATGGATGGAACATCCATCATGCAAGGTGTGGCTGTTGTCTTTACAGCACAAGCTTTTGGTATTCATTTATCAATGATGGATTATGCAACGGTCATTGGGACAGCTACTCTTGCTTCCATTGGAACTGCAGGAGTGCCAAGTGTTGGTTTAATTACGCTTACCATGGTCTTTAATTCGGTTGGTTTACCAGTTGAAGGAATTGCTTTAATTATGGGAATTGACCGTATCTTGGATATGACAAGAACAGCTGTTAATATTACCGGTGATGCCGTATGCACAACTGTTGTAGCGTCTATGAATAAAGCAGTTGATCGAGATATTTATTATGGTCGAAAATAGAATGATCGAAAGGTCATTCTTTTTTTATAAAGTATGTTATAATTACTTTTAACAAGAGTTGATGAAAGATGGTGATGGTGTGTCAAAAGTCAATGACTTAAAAAAGGAAAACAGAAAGAAAATCAGAGAATGTCTTTTAATGAAATATCAACTAATAAGAGGCTAAATTTTAGCCTCTTAAGTATTTTTTTAAGTTTTTTAATTGATTCTTACAATCATTTACGCCTAAATCATACATTTGTTGGATGACTTCTTTATTTTTTTCAAGACGTCCAATAGGAATAAGTTGACTTGGTCTTAAGACAAAGATTTTCTTTTCTTTTTCTAATTTTGTAATTAAATCAAGAGAATGATTATAATTTAAATAACGATTATTTAAAGTCTCGACAAAATGAGGATAATGACGATAGAAAAGCTTATTAAGATGCTTATTAGAGGGCCTTTTACGATAATGAAGGGGACGTGTTAAAACCACGATAATTTTATCAACATCCATTTCTAACATCTTTTCAATAGGAATACTATCACTACATCCACCATCCAAATAATCATTACCATTGATTTGAATCGTATGAGAAACAAAAGGCATCGAACCGGATGCTCTTAAATATTCGATTTCATCATAATTATCTAAAGTATCTAATAATTTATATTCAGCTTTTCCTGTTTGTAAGTTTGTCACAACGGCATAGAAATCAACTTTTGACTCTTGATAAGTTTTATAATCGATTGGATCAAGATCATCAATAAGTCTTTCAAAACAAAATTCTTCATTCATCACATTTCCTGTCTTTAAAAAAGAATAAACACCCATATAATTTTTATTACCTACATAAGCTTTGTTATATCTTAAGACACGACCTTGTTGTTTAGATTTATAATTCATCCCAAACAAAGCACCTGCAGAAACACCAATAATTTTATCAACCTCAATCTTTTCTTTTAAAAATGTATCAATGACACCTGCCGTATATAAACCACGCATAGCGCCACCTTCTAATACTAAACCTACTTTCATTTTCATCACCGAGGCTATTATAACATAAAAATTTGAACCTCAAAGCAAAAAGAGAAGATGTTTGAATAAAAGAATAATTTTGCGTATAATACGATTAGGTGATTAAAAATGGAACAAGGCAAAGTGCGAATGCTCGCAAATTTAATAGAGTTAAATAAAATAGAAGTTAAACTTTCTAAAAAATATTATGTGGGTATTTCACCCAAATTTTATTTAAGAGATTTAACAAAAGAAACACTTATTGAACTAAGTGTTTGTGAAACATGTGAAGATGATATTTGTGTAAAATATTATTTTAAAGATGTTCATATTGATTTAAATCATCATTATGAAATGGTCGATAATTATGGTTTAAGTGCCATCTTACAATATGTTCGTTTATCTGAACTCGATGATTTTGACGAACTTTTCTATTATGATGGGGTACTTGGTCCTCTTTATCAAAAAAACCAAACAATCTTTAAAGTATGGGCACCCACAGCTTTAGAAGTGATGGTCAAAGTGGGTGATCTTGCTTATACCATGGAAAGAAAAGAAAGAGGAGTCTTTGAAACAACAATCAAAGGAGATTTAGAAAATCAAGAATATAATTATTTGATTCGTCATCATAAAAGCTTCCATGAAACATTAGACCCTTATGCTTATGCTTCAAATGCGAATAGTAAAAGTAATATCGTTATTGATGTTGATCAAATCAATGAACCCCTTTACTTAGAAAAACTTCCTCATATGAAAAGAAAAACGGATGCGATTATTTATGAATTAAGTGTCCGAGATTTTACAATGTCTTCTTCAATCAAAGCATCTCACCCAGGGACTTTTATGTCTTTGGTTGAAGAAAATTTAAAAACACCAAAAGGGAATAAAGCAGGTTTAGATTATTTAGTCGATTTAGGAATTACTCATGTTCAAATCATGCCAATGTATGATTTTGCGACCGTTGATGAACTTCATCCAACCGTGATGTATAACTGGGGTTATGATCCGATTCAATACAATGTACCTGAAGGAAGTTATGCTTTAAATCCACAAGATGGTTATTCCCGTGTGAAAGAATGTCGCCATATGGTGTCATCCTTGCATCAAAAAGGTTTAAGGGTTGTCATGGATGTGGTTTATAATCATATGTATGATTACTTTACAAGTGCGTTTGAAAGAACCGTTCCAGGGTACTATTTTAGAAAAAATCAATATGGGGAAATGTCTAATGGCTCTTGGTGTGGAAATGATTTAGAATCAAGGCATCAAATGACAAGACGTTATATTAAAGATATGTGTCTTCGTTGGCAAAAACTTTATGGTGTCGATGGTTTCCGTTTTGATTTAATGGGAATCATTGATATAGAAACGTTAAATCAGGTGTATAATCAAGCTTCTAAAATTGATGATAGTTTTATTGTCTATGGAGAAGGATGGAATATGCCTACAGCCATGTCTGATCAAGAAAAAGGAATGCAAGATAATCATCAAAAAATGTTGAATATCGGTTTCTTTAATGACTATTATCGTGAAACTTTAAAAGGGGGAAGCAGTGATTCCACTTTAAAAGATAAAGGTTACTTTGCGGGAAATATGTATAACTGTGAAATTGGTGGCGAATGTATGAAAAACACCAATCGCTATAGCTATGTTGATCAAAGTATTAATTATGTTGAATGTCATGATAATGCGACTACTTTTGATAAGTTTGCGATCAGTAATGGAGATGAACCCCTTGAAACACGTAAAAAAAGACAATTGATGCTTAATGTAGCACTTGTTTTATCACAAGGAATTCCTTTTATTCATTGTGGACAAGAATTTTATCGTAGTAAAGGTGGTTTAGGAAATACGTACAATACGCTTGATTCTATTAATGCGGTGAATTGGTCTTTAGTGGATGAAAATCAAGATGATATTGAAATTCTTAAACAAACCATTCAACTTAGAAAAGAAAATAGTGGATTTAGATATGAAACAATACAAGAAGTTAAGGAAAATGTTACTACAAATCATTTTGATTATCGTATTTTACGTTATAGTGTGAAACAAAATAAAGGAAAATATAAAGAGATTGTTGCATATTTTAATCCATCGTATTATGATTTTGAAATAAATGATATGGATGAATATGAAGTGATTTATAATGATCATGAATCATGCACATATTTGGCACCTATTTCAATGAAAATTTTTGGATTAAAGAGGTAAAAAATGAAATTAATTATAGGACTTGGAAATCCTGGCAAAGAATATGAAAGAACAAGACATAATACAGGATTTATGGTATTAGATCGTTTAAGTGAAAAATTAAATATTGAAATCAGTCAAAATAAATTTAAAGGACTTTATGGAAAGGGTAAATATAAAGGAGAAGATGTACTTTTATTAAAACCACAAACCTATATGAACCTTTCGGGAGAATCAGTTAGACAAGTGATGGATTTCTTTAAAATCAGTCAAGAAGATATTTTAGTTGTTTATGATGATTTAGATATGCCTGTAGGAAAGCTTCGCTTAAGACAAAGTGGAAGTGCTGGAGGACATAATGGTATTAAAAACATTATCTTGCATACTGGAAGTCAAAATTTTAATCGTATTCGTGTGGGAATTGATCGCAGTAAATATATCAAAGTGGTCGATTATGTTTTATCACGTTTTACAAGTGAAGAGCAAGAAGCTATTGAACAAGGTGTAGAAAACGCCAGTGATGCGATCATTGATTATTTAGAACATGGTTTCAATCACGCTATGAATCGTTTTAATTAGAGGCACTTATGAAAAAAATACTTAATTTATTAAAAGATAACAAAGCTTTTCAAGCTTTACTCAATAAACAAAATATCGTCGTTAACTCACAAAACGCCGAAGCGCTGCTTATTGCTAGCGCATTTTTGACTTTAAAGAAAGATATGTTGATTATTAAATCTAATCAATATGAAGCAAATTTACTATATAAACAAGTATCGCAAATGATTGATGATGTCCTTTATTTTCCAGTTGATGAATCTTATCGTATTGAAAGTCTTGCTGCTTCAGGTGAACTTTTAGGGCAAAGACTTTCAACGATGTATGAACTTTCAAAAGAAAAACCCCATTTATTAATTAGCCATGGTCATAGTGTTATGCGTTATGTTCCAAGCAAAGATGTTTTTAAAAAGAACTGTATGACTTTAAAAGTTGGAGATCATATCGATGTTTATGACTTGCAAAGATTTTTAATTCAAGCAGGTTATATGCATACAACGCGTGTTGATCAACCGTTTTATTTTTCTAAACGTGGGGGTGTTATTGATGTTTTTTCAATGCAATATGATCATCCAATACGTATTGACTTCTTTGATGATGAAATTGATTATTTAAAATTTTTTGATGAAAAAACACAAAGAACAATTGAAAAAGTTAATGAAATTGAAATCATTCCAGCAACTGATCTTTTATATTTGGATCAAGAAGTCGGTCTAGTTATTACCAAAATCAAAGATTCTTTTGAAGAACAATATCAAAAAATGGATGATTTATTTAAAGATGATTTTGAAGAAAAAATCATGATTGATATTGAAAACTTAAAAGCACACGCCACGGACAGTAGTCAATATGCTTATTATCATCTTTTTAAAAGTGTTACAAGTATTAAAGACTATTTAAAAGATCCGGTGACAATTCTTTGTCAAAAAGAAGATATTGATTTTCAAATCAAAAACTATCTTTCTGAAAACTTCTATTATTATCAAGAACTCAGTCAAAGTGGACGTTTCCTTAAAGATAACCAACTCTATCAAAACTTTGATCATATTGTTCAAGATGATTATCAATGCATCAATACCTTTAGTACTAGTAAAGATGATCAAATCTTTGTCAGTCATGATGTCATGTTTAATCGTGATGATGAAAAACGTGTTATCCAACAAATCAATGACTATTTAAAAAACAGTCAAATTCTTATTTCCTTAGAGAATAAACATCAATTACAACTCATGATTGAACTCTTTGATCGTCATGAAATGAAATATACGCTTGTGGGAATTGATGAAGTGATTTATCCAGGAATCAATCTTTATGTAGGAAATCTTTCTACAGGGATTGAACTAATGGAAGAAAAAACGGTTATTTTAACGGCACATGAACTTTTTGGTGAAGTTAATGTTTCTAAAGCGAAATACTTTCGATTTAAAGATGCGAAAACATTACGTAATTTCCAAGAATTAAATGTGGGTGATTATGTGGTTCATGATAGTTATGGAATTGGGCAATATTTAGGAATCAAGACGCTTGATGTCAAAGGCTATCATAAAGATTATCTTTATGTGGCTTATGCTGGAGATGATACACTTTATATCCCAGTGGAACAATTTAAAATGATTCGTAAATATGCAAGTTCAGATGGAAAAGTCCCAATGATCCATGCTTTAGGCAGCAGTAAATGGGCTAAGGCCAAACAACGTGCGAAAAATAAAATTGATGATATTGCTGATCAATTAATTGAACTTTATGCTGCGCGTATGTCGTCGCCAGGTTTTTCTTTTTCTAAGGATAATGAACTCCAAATCGATTTTGAAAATCAATTTGGTTATGAACTTACAAAAGATCAACAACGTAGTGTTGATGAAATTAAAATGGATATGGAAAAACCTCAACCAATGGATCGTCTTTTATGTGGCGATGTTGGTTTTGGAAAAACAGAAGTAGCTTTACGAGGGGCTTTTAAAGCTATTCTCGATCATAAACAAGTCGCCTTCCTTTGTCCAACAACAATTTTATCAATGCAACATTTTAAAACAGCAACCGAACGTTTTAAAAATTTCCCAGTGGAAATTGCTTTACTCAATCGTTTTACTTCATCCAAAGAAAAAAAACGTATTTTAAAAGAAGTCAAAGAAGGAAAGATTGATTTATTGATTGGAACTCATCGTATATTATCAAAAGACGTACAGTTTAGTGATTTAGGCTTACTTGTAATCGATGAAGAACAACGTTTTGGTGTTAAACAAAAAGAAAAAATCAAAGAATATCGTGAAACTATTGATGTTCTTTCGCTTTCAGCAACACCAATTCCTCGTACTTTACAAATGTCTTTAATGGGTATTCGTGGTTTATCAAAAATCGATACACCACCAAAAAACAGATTACCAGTCCAAACCTATGTCGTTGAAAAAAACGATACGCTGATTAAACAAGTCATTGAACGAGAACTTGCTAGAGATGGACAAGTCTTCTATCTTTATAATCATACTGACAGAATTGCTAATGTCGCTTATAAAATTGCTTCAACAGTTCCTAATGCCAAAGTCGCTATTGGACATGGACAAATGGATAAAAATGAACTTGAAGATGTGATGCTTCGTTTCATGAATAAAGAATTTAATGTCTTAATTTGTACAACAATTATTGAAACAGGAATTGATATTCCTAATGCGAATACAATGATTGTTGAAGATGCGGATAAATTTGGCTTAGCACAACTCTACCAAATTAGAGGACGTGTTGGACGAAGTGAAAGAGGTGCTTATGCTTATCTTCTTTATAAAAAAGATAAAGCTATTCAAGATGATGCTTTAAAACGTCTAAAAGCTATTAAAGAATTTACTGAACTAGGTAGTGGTTATAAAATTGCAATGCGTGATTTATCAATTCGTGGTTCAGGAGATATCTTAGGTGGTAGACAAGCTGGCTTTATTGATGATATTGGTTTTGAAATGTATATGAAGATCTTACAAGATGCGATTAATATAAGAATGCATAAAGAAGAAAAAACAGAAGAAAATATCAAAAACTTAAATGTTAATGTTGATGGTTATATTCCAGATGATTATGTTGAAAGTGATTATGAAAAATTAGAACTCTATCAACGTTTAGATGAAGCAAAAACAATGAGTGAGCTTAATAGTTTAAAAGCGGAATTTGATGATTATTATGGAAACTTACCAGAAGCTATCCAAGCTTTAATTGAAAAAAGAAAACTTGAAATTCTTTCTCATTATTCAATTATTGAAGATATTAAAGACCATGGTAAAAAACTAGAAATTATCTTTTCATCAAATGCTTTTGAAATAATTTCTGGTGATAAACTCTTTCTTCTTGCCAATCAACTCTTTACTAAACCAGCATTTAAATCACTTGATAATCAAGTGACAATTACGATTCAAAAGAATAATCAATGGTTGAATCATTTAAATGAATTTATTGAAACATTATCTAAAAAATAAAGGAAAGATACGTACGAAAAACGTACTTTTCTTTTTTTGTTTAAGATATTTTATCTAAAATAACAAGTGGTCAATAACGATAGAATCGTTTATAATAATAACGAAAGGGTGATGGAAATGAAGAAAATACCAATAGGAACAAAAAGCTTTTCAAGACTTGTAGAAGGAAATTATTATTTTGTAGATAAGACCTTGATGATCAAAGAGTTCTTAGATAGGGGGACAGATGTAACATTGATTACTCGTCCTAGAAGATTTGGAAAAACCATCAATATGTCAATGATGGCAGAATTCTTTGATATTACCAAAGACTCTAAAAAAATTTTTAATGGTACAAAAATCATGGAAACACCTTATGCGGCTGAAATCAATCAATATCCAACAATCTTTATCTCTTTTGCGGATGCCAAAAGAGATAAAGAAACAGTTGTTTCAACGATAAGAACACAAATACAAAATCAATGGGATAAATATGATTTTGTATTTGAAAATCTTAAGGGATTTAAGAAAACAAATTATGAAAGACTTTATGAAGTATTAGCTGATAATAACAAGAATAATCTTAAGGGAATAGATGATGCAATTTCATTCTTGATGGAAAGAATGGAAGATTATTATGGAAAAGAAGTTATGGTATTCATAGATGAATATGATACACCATTTGTAGAAGCACATACAGGAGGGTTCTATGATGAAGTAAGAGGAGGACTTGCAGGATTGCTTCATAATTCTCTTAAAACATCAACCAGCTTAAAATATGCAATGCTTACAGGAATTCAAAGAGTGGCTAAAGAAAATATCTTCAGTGATTTAAATAATTTAGATGTGTATACAGTAATTGATAATGATTATGGTGAATATTTTGGATTCAGTATAGAAGAAACCAAAGAACTGTTAGAATATTATGATTTAGAATTAGATGAAGAAGTCAAAGAAATGTATGATGGCTATAAAATGGGAGATAAAGAAATCTATAATCCATGGTCTATTTTAAATTATGCAAGAAGAAAAGTACTTGTTCCTTATTGGGTCAATACGAGTGCTAATACAATGCTTAAACAAGCTATAGAAAAAGCAGACTACGACTTTAAAAAACAATATGAAAAACTTATAAAGAATAACTATCTAGAAACAAGAGTTGTCCTTCAAACAAGCTTTTATGAAGTGGCAAATACACCTAACTTATGGGGGATGTTTGTAAGTGCTGGATATCTCACGGTTACAAAATCAATTGATGCTTTAAATGATCAATATCGTGTAGAAATACCTAATAAAGAAATAAGAAAAGAATTTATTAATTTGACAGAGTACTATTTAGCACTACAAACTGGTCAACTAAATGATGTTGTATATAATTTACTTCAAGAAGATAGAGATGAGTTTTTTGACAGCTATCAAAACATCTTGATGTTACCAAGCTATCATGATTTAAATGATGAAAACAGTTATCATATGATGATGTTAGGAATGTGTATCTGTTTATCAAATAACTATAAAGTTATTTCTAATAGAGAAGAGGGTAAAGGAAGATGTGACATCATCATTCAAGCCAAGGATGAAAAGAAAACATCGTTTGTTATTGAATTTAAGTATTTCAAAGAAGATAAAAAAGATTTTGAAAAAGCATTGGATAAATTATCAAATGAAGCTATTCAACAAATCAAAGATAGAAAATATGACTATAATTTAAAAGGAAAAGTGATTTATATAGGCTTAGCCCATCATGGAAAAGATGTCATGATGAAATGGATTGAAAGATAATAAGCTATGGAAGTTCCATGGCTTTTTAATTATGAAAAAATACGCATTTTTGATGCGTATTATTTTACAGGTACATATTCTTTTTTTATAAATTCTTTTGTGTAACGATTGCTTGTCAATTCTTGAATTGTATCAAAGAAAGAAAGATCATCAATATAAAGACGATAAGTTACTTGGTCACTATATTCTTTATTAATACAATCAATCGCATTCACTTTAAGCAAATGTTCAAATTTCTTGGTAAAGCTATAATCAAGAGAAACATCGTAAACATCAATTAAATGTTTTTCAACAATATTCGCTTCTTTTAAAGCTTCAGCAACAGCTTGGCTATAGGCACGGGTCAATCCCCCTGCACCAAGTTTAATTCCACCAAAATATCTTGTTACGATGGCAATGATATTGGAAAGCTCTTGTTTTTTCAAAACATTAAGCATAGGAAGTCCTGCAGTTCCTGAGGGTTCCCCATCATCATTGGCTCTTTCTTTGGTTCCTACAAGGTAGGCGATACAATTATGAGTGGCATCTTTATACTTTTCTTTATAAAAACCAATGGTTTCATTGATTTTATTTTCATCATTTAAAGGGATGAGCGTACAAATAAATTCAGATTTTTTTATGACAAGTGTATGCTCTGTTATTTCTTTAATCGATTTCATTTTTTCACCTTCTTGGCTTTTATCATAACATAAAACTTTAAAAATAAGCTATAATTTGTTATATTATATGAGGAAGAGGTGGAGAGTATGGAAAAAATTGCTATATTAGCGGATAGTGGATGTCAAATCCCAGTGGGTTCAAAAGAAGATCAAGGAATATTTATTGTGCCACTTACAATCACTATGGATGAAAAAAGTTATTTGGATGATTTAGAAATTCATAGCGAAGATGTTTTTAAACGTATGGAAAAAGACGGTATTATGGTGATGACTTCTCAACCATCAACAGGTTCACTGCAAGAAGCAGTTCAAAAAATTAAAGAACAAGGGTACAGTCATATTATTGGTTTACCAATTGCGACAGGTCTATCTTCTACAATGAATGGGATGAAGTTGGCTTGTGATATGTTAGAAATGCCTGTAACTTTAGTAGATACAAAAGGTACTGCAAGTAATCAAAAATATCTTGTAGAAGTTGCCGCAAAACTTGCTGGTGAAGGAAAATCACCAGAAGAGATTAAAGAAATTTTAGAAAAACTTGTGGAAGATTCTGCAACGATTATCATGGTTCCTAACTTAGAACATTTAAAAAAGGGTGGTCGTATTACTCCGGCTGTTGCCACTCTTGCGGGGCTTTTAAAAATTGTACCTATCATGAAATTAAATTATGATTTAGGTGGTAAAATTGATACTTTTGGTAAAGTAAGAACAGCAAAGAAGGCAAACTTAAAGATTATTGATCATATGGTCAATGATTGTAAAGTCAATAATAAAGATTTTGTTTTTGCTATTGAACATGTTTTATGTGAAGATCTTGCTTTAGAAATGAAACAAAAATTGATTGAACAAATTGGTGAATGTGAAATACTTGTAAGAGAATTACCTGCAGTGGTTGGTGCACATATGGGTATTGGTGGTATTGGTTATCAATATATTAAAAAATACGAAGGATAATAGGTGAAAGACATGACAAAAAGAGTCGATACGGTTGAAACGGTAGTAGATGTTTTTAATATTGCCATGGATATTCAAGAATTGTATTTAAAACAAGGACCTTTTAAACAGCTTTCAATGTCTGAAATGCATGTTTTAGAAGCGGTTGATAAAGAAACAAGTCCGTCGATGTCAGCAGTTGCTAATCATTTAAATATAACTCTTGGGACATTAACAACAGCAGTTAAAAAGATTATTGAAAAAGGTTTTTTAATTAAAGAAAAATCAGCTCAAGATCATCGTATTTATTATTTAAGATTGACTGATCAAGGACGTGAAGCTTTAAAAGTTCATGAACAATTTCATCAAGAATTGGATTCAATATACACACATCATATTCCTAAAGAAAGAGTAGAATGGGTTTTTTCTACCTTAAATGAAATCTATAAAGATTTGGTTATTTATCGAAATGAATTACTTAAAAGAAAAAATCAAAAATAAGTCAACAATGTTGGCTTTTTTTCATATTCATTTAAAAATATCATACGTTTAAATAGGTGATATTATGATTTGTCTTCAAAAAAAGAGAATTCTTATTAAACATTATCAATTAATTATTACTTTAGAACCTACTTTATTTGAATGTAAAATCGATCAACAAATAATCTCTATTAAAGGAAAAAACATTGAAATTCATTACTATAGTCAAGATGAAGTGATGCTTTATGGTGAGTTTGAAAGTATCAACATTTTATGAATTTAGGCTACGATTATATCCTTCTAGAAACTGATAACATTCTAACTTTTTTAAAAACAATAAAAAAATATCAACTCACCCTTTTTCAACTTAAACAAATCGATTCCACCCATTACAGCTTTTATGTTCCTATCTATCAAAGACATCTTACCTATAAACTGCATCTTCCAATACAAAAAAGTATCGGTATCTTTCATTATCTATTATGTATTTTTCATTTTCCCCAAATCCTTTTTACTATAAGTTTTGCTTGTACACTCTTTTTTTTACCACAATATCTTTATCATATTGAAGTCAAAGGAACCTTGCCTACATTAAACCAACAACTAAATCAAGAACTCAGTCATGAGATATCTTTTCTTCATCCAAAACTTTCCTATAAACAAATCAACCAACTCTATGATACTTTTAAACAAAAACATAAAAACCAACTTGATTATTTAAATATCTATCAAAAGGGTAGTATTTTACATGTTGAATACACTCCAGCCAGTCATAATCAAGAAACAGTTTTAAAGTATCAAGATTATATTGCTAAAAAAGGTGGGGTTATTTCTAAAATTGATGTCCAACAAGGCAATGTCCTTGTTAAAATCAATCAATATGTCAAAAAAGGGGATATTCTTATTTCTCATCAAATAGAAGATACCAGCAAAAAAATCAAAATTATCCCTACACTTGGAAGCATTGAAGCTTATACGTATCAAACTCTAGAAGTTTCTATTCCTAAAAAACAAAAAGAGAATTTTGCTTATCTTTTATTTGAAATAAGAAGTCAATTACCAAAAGATGTAAAAATTGACAAAGAAAAAGTCTTATCTTATGGTATAATAGATGAGAAATATGTTTTAAAAATGCAATATGTCTTTATTGAAAATATTGCGATTAGGGAGGAAACATGAAAGAAGTCGTTAAATTAGAAGCCTATAATATTGAACAACTTGTTAATTTATCAGGAGTAAAAGATGAAAATCTAGAAGTTTTAGAAGATCATTTTCAAGTAGAAATCTCTTTAAGAGGGGATGAAATGACACTTGTTGGAGAAAAAGAAAATCTTGAAAAAACGAAAAAAGTTATTTTTTCTTTATTAAAACTGATTGTTTCAGGGGTCTCTATTTCTAGACGTGATGTGGTCTATGCTCAAAAATTGGTAGAAAAAGATAAATTGGATCAACTCTCAGAACTTTATCATATAAAAATTGCGAGAACCTATAATGGAAAACTTATTTATCCAAAAACACTAGGACAAAAAAGTTATTACTATGCTCTAAAAAATAATGATGTCGTTTTTGGTATTGGACCTGCGGGAACTGGAAAAACGTATTTAGCGGTTGTTTTTGCGGTAGCTGCTTTAAAAAATAATGAAGTAAAAAAAATCATTCTTACGCGACCAGCTGTAGAAGCAGGTGAAAGTCTTGGCTTTTTGCCAGGAGATTTAAAAGAAAAAGTCGATCCTTATTTACGTCCACTTTACGATGCTTTACACGATATGTTAGGGGTTGAACAAACGGAGAAATTGATTGAAAAAGGTGTGATTGAAATTGCGCCACTTGCCTATATGCGAGGACGTACACTAGAAGATGCTTATGTTATTTTAGATGAAGCACAAAATACAACTGATAATCAAATGAAAATGTTTTTAACACGTTTAGGGTTCCGTTCAAAGATGATTGTGACAGGAGATATTTCACAAATTGATTTACCAAGAAATACAACATCAGGTCTTGTACGTGCTTTAGATATTTTAGAAGGGGTCAAAGGTATTTCTTTTATTCATTTATCAGCGATGGACGTAGTAAGACACCCAGTTGTACAAAGAATAATTGAAAGATATGATGGGAATAATGAATAAAATACTTTTAATTGAAGATGATCAATCAATCAATAAAATTCTAGCCTATGAACTTTCTAAAAAAGGCTATCAAGTTGATAGCCTTTTTGATGGAAAAGAGGCTGTTCAAACAATTCTAAAAAATGACTATGATTTAGTTCTTGTAGATTGGATGCTTCCTTATCAAAATGGTGTTTCCATTATTAAAGAAGTAAGAAGTAATGATTATGTCAAACCACTGATTCTTTTAACAGCTCGTAGTGAACAAGAAGATATTATTAAAGGATTAGAAGCAGGTGCAGATGATTATCTAACAAAACCTTTTCAATCTGCAGTTTTAATTGCCCGCATCGAAGCTCATTTAAGAAGACATCATAAACATTTCTTAGATGAAATTAAATTTGGTGATGTTTTAATGAATACAACGAATCGTGAAGTAATGATTCAAGATCAAAAGATTGTTTTAACAAAAGTAGAATATGATCTTTTAAAAATGTTTTTAGAACATCCTCGTGAAGCTGTTTCAAGAGAAACTTTGCTTCAATCTATTTGGGGATTTCAATATGACGGGGATACCCGCATTGTTGATGTTCATGTTTTTAAACTTAAAGGAAAACTTAAAGAAAGCCAAGTGTCTTTTAAATCGGTAAGAGGAGTTGGATATAAGTTGGTGAAAAAAGATGACGAATAATTCTATTAAAGTTTTAGTTTTAGGACTTATTGCCTTGTTGCTTACCTATTTTAACAAAGCTTATAGTATTTTAATTATGCTGGTCCTTATTTTGATTTATGTAGTGAATGCCTATCAACTAGAAAAACATTATCAACGCATGGGACGTTTTTTGCAAAGAGAAAGAGATAATGAATTAAAAGAAGTTGAAATAGAAAATAAATATCATGAAAAAATCTTAAGTCAGTTGATTCGTTCGATGAATCTTCCAATGCTTTTTGTTGATAAAGAAGGAAAGATTGCTTTTACTAATCAAAGCTTTCGTAAAGGATTTGAAATTCCTCATTTAAAAGGACGTTATTATAAAGATATTTTTGTAGGAGAAATGTTAGATTTGGTAGAACAGTGTTATGTTTTTGAAAGACCTCTTTCAACTGTGGTAAAAATTCAATCAAGATATTATCAAGTAGAATCTTCACCAGTCTTTTCAGATCATGAAAAATTGATTTTTGATGGAACGATTGTTTTATTTACCGATGTTTCTAAAATGAAAGAAATTGAAGATATGCAAAAACAATTCCTTTCTGATGTCTCTCATGAACTTAAAACACCCATGTCTGCCATTATTGGCAGTGTAGAAATTCTAAAAAGAGATGGGATGGAATCACCAGAGATATTTAACGAATTTATGGATATACTTTTAAAAGAAAGTTATCGTATGCAAAATATCATTAATGATATTTTAGAACTTTCTCGTTTAGATCAAACAAAAGTTTCATTAGATTATCAAGAATTAGATGTTAAAGCGGTCGTTAAAGAAAGTATGGATTTATTTGAACCTCTTGCAAAAGAAAAACATCTTTCATTGATTTATCATAATCAAATAAAAGAACCACTTATTTTAGATTATTCAACAATAAAAATGATTTTAAGTAATTTTATTTCAAATGCGATCAAATACTCAAATGAAGGGATTATTACGATTAAAACAAAAAAAGCAGACGATACGTTTATATTAAGTGTTCAAGATGAAGGAATTGGTATTCCTAAAAATAAATTAAATTATATTTATGATCGGTTCTATCAAGTAGATAAATCAAGAAGTTCTAAAATTTCTACAGGATTAGGTTTAAGTATTGTCAAAAAAATCGTAGAATTAAATCAAGGAACGATTGATGTAGAAAGTAGCGCGGGCATTGGTTCAACATTTACTGTCAAACTTCCAATCAATCCCAAAGTTTCCCACAATGACGATATAATTTAGACATAATTGTTTTTTATGATGGTAACATCAAAGGAGGAAAATAATATGAATGAAGATAATAACAATAATTTTATATTAGTTGATGAAGATAAACCAAAAGAAAAGAAGTGGAAGAAAATCATAAAGATTTTACTCGTTGTTGCCATCGTATGTTCCTTTGCAATGAATGGTTATGTATTCTATAACATCATCACTTCTTCAGATGATACAACAGCGTCTGTATCAAATAAAGGAACAGTTAAAGAAGTAAACTATGATGTAAAGACTGATACAACAAGCGTGGTCGATAAAGTCAGCGATAGCGTTGTTGGGGTTGTTGTTTATCAAAATACTTCCAATAATATTTTTGGCTTCAACGATAGTAGTTCATCAAGTGAAAGCCAATCAGGAAGTGGTAGTGGAGTCGTTTATGATCAAACTGGTAAATATACTTACATTATAACTAACCACCATGTTATTGATGGTGCCAATAAAGTACAGGTTGTATTTTCAAATGGTGAATACGTTGATGCTGAAGTTGTTGGTAGTGATGAATACAGTGATGTCGCTATTTTAAGATGTCAACCAAGCTTTGATGTCAGTGTCATTGATTTAGGAGATTCTGATTTATTAGATAAAGGAGAAACGGTTTTAGCGATTGGGTCACCTTTAGGTATTCAATATTCAGGAACAGTCACTCAAGGAATTGTTTCAGCAACAGACCGTACCGTTTCTGTTGATTTAAATGATGATAATGTAGATGATTGGGATATGAACGTTATCCAAACAGATGCTGCCATCAACCCTGGTAACAGCGGGGGTGCTCTTGTTAATATGAAGGGTGAACTTGTTGGTATTACGAATATGAAATTCTCAGATGAAAGTGTTGAAGGTATGGGATTTGCGATTCCAATTAATGATGTTATTACAGTCGCAGAACAAATTCGTTCAAATGGTAAAGTATCCCATCCAGTTATTGGTATTTCAGGTGTTTCATTAAATGATTATTCATCTTATGAACTTCAAAGATATGGTGTTAAAGTTTCAGTTGATGAAGGAATTTATGTTGTTAAAGTAACAAGTGATGGAGCAGCGAATAAAGCAGGTATTCAACAAGGTGATGTCATTGTTAAATTAGATGGTAAAGATATTACAACATATAAATCATTCTTAACAGCGCTTTATTCACATAAAGCAGGAGATAAAGTAAAAGTTGTAGTTAATCGTAGTGGTAATGAAAAAACAATTACAGTCACACTTCAAGAAAAATAGATATTGCTTAACGCAATATCTTTTTTTATAATAACTGTAGAATGTTTGAAAGAGGAATTGTATGAAAATAGGTATTTTTGATTCAGGAATAGGTGGTTTATCTGTTTTATATGAAGCAATGCATTTATTGCCTCATGAACAATTTATTTATTATGCAGATGAAAAACATGTTCCTTATGGGGAAAAAACAAAAGAAGAAATTATAGGTTATGTAGATGAAATCATTCAATTTATGATTGAACGTGATTGTAAAGCAATCGTTATTGCTTGTAATACCGCTACCAGTGCCGCTGTTTCAATCATGAGGAAGAAATATCATATTCCAATTATTGGAATGGAACCAGCGGTTAAAAAAGCAGTTGATCTTTATGGAAAGCAAAAAGTTTTAGTTTGTGCAACACCAATTACCGTTAAAGGAAAAAAGATGTTAGATCTTGTAGAAAGAGTAGATAAAGATCATTTAGTTGATTTAGTGGCTTTACCAAAGCTTGTTCGCTTTGCAGAAAGACTAGAATTTGAAAGTGAAGATGTTTTAGCTTATTTAAAAGAAGCTCTTTCATGTTTTGATTTTGAAGAATATGGTTCACTTGTTTTAGGGTGCACACATTTTAATTATTTTAAAGATAGTTTCCACAAATTACTTCCTCAGGTTCATTTATTAGATGGTAATCTTGGAACAATCAATTATTTAATAAAAAATATCGAATTAGAAGATTTAGAAAGTTCAGTAGAATACTATTATTCAGGACAAAGAGTTCTTGGTAAAGAACTCCAACGTATTGAATGTTATTTAAAACGTTTAGAAAAAATGAAGGATATAGGTAAATAATATGGTAAAAGCAATTTTTTTTGATATCGATGGAACACTTGTAAGTTTTAAAAATCATCAAATTTCCCAATCAACCTTTGATGCTTTATATAAATTAAAAGAAAAAGGCATTAAACTTTTTATTGCGACAGGAAGAGGAAAAGATGGCTTAGATGTGTTAAATGATTTTCCTTTTGATGGTTACATTACTTTAAATGGGCAATATTGTTATACAAATGATCAAATCATTTATTCAAATACCATTAAAAAAGAAGATCTACAAGCTCTGCTTGATTATTTAGAAGACCATCAAGTTCCTTGTGGTTTTACCGAAGAAAACACAAAATATTTCAATTACCGCGATAAGCGTGTAGATGCCATTCATGCCATTACTCATAATGATGATCATCCTGCAGGAGATTGTAGTCATGTCATTGATAAATCCATTTATCAAATCATGTGTTTTGTTGATGAAAAAGAAGAAAAAGAAATATTAAGTCATATGCCTCATTGTATTTCAGCAAGATGGCATCCGACTTTTTGTGATATTTCACCAATAGGTGGGACAAAACAATTAGGAATCGATCAATTCTTAGAATATTATGGTCTTGATTTAAAAGATACGATGGCTTTTGGTGATGGGGGAAACGACAAACAAATGTTACAACATGTTTCTCTTGCTATAGCTATGGGTAATGCCGGTGATGAGTTAAAAAGCATTGCTGATTTTGTGACGAAAGATGTTGATGATGACGGTGTTGCTTATGCTTTAAAACATTATGGATTGATAGACCTTTAAAAAAGATAGAAATAGTTATATAATAGAAGTGCAATAAAATAATACTTCAGGGCAGAGTGAAATTCTCTACTGGCGGTAAACTCCGCGAACCAATAATGGCCGAACTGGTGAAATTCCAGTAGCAACAGTTAAAGTCTGGATGAAAGAAGTGTTTTTTGTATTACTTTTTATATACAAAAACGTACCTAGAAGATTATTTTAGGTGCGTTTTCTTTGTTTAAAGGAGGTATATAAAAATGAGTACAAAGAAAATAACAACAGTAGGGATGCTTTGTGCCATGGCAATGATTGTCAATGTTTTGATTTCATTTCCCATTGTTCCAGCAGTATCTTTTTTAAGATATGATCCCAAAGATATTTTAATTGTTATTGGGGGATTTATTTATGGTCCCATGATATCTTTTTTAATGAGTTTTATTTGTTCGGTTTTTGAAATTATGTTAAAGGGAGGTAATATCTTAGATGTCTTAATGAACATGGTTTCAACCTGTTCATTTGCTTGCATGGCAGCTTTTATGTATAAAAAAATCCATAATCAAAAAGGAGCAGTTTTAGGACTTGTCTTAGGCGTTATCTGTACAACGATTTCTATGCTTATTTGGAATTATATTATTACACCGATTTATTATGGGATGCCAAGAAGCACTATTGTACCTATGTTGCTTCCAGGAATCTTACCTTTTAATTTAATTAAAGCAACGATGAATGCCGCCATTGTCTTTTTCTTATATAAACCAGTGGTTCAAATATTAAGAAGAACACATTTAGTGGAAACAACAGATCGACAAGGAAGTGTCTATAAAGGATATATCTTTGTCGTAGGTATTATTTTAGTAACAATGATTTTATTTATTTTAGGATATCAAGGAATTATATAGGAGGAAATAGGATGGAATTTTTAGAAGCTAAAGAAATCATGAAACAAAAAATGGGAGATTGGAAAATTATGGCACTTGCGAGTTGTGTTGATAATTATCCTATGGTTCGAAATGTAAGTTGTCTTTTTTATGATGATAAAATCTATTTTAAAACAGATAAAAATTTTAGAAAGACACAACAATTATTTAAAAATAATCGTGTTGCAATGTGTTTTAATGGAACACAAGTTGAAGGGACAGCTGTCAATAAAGGGCTTGTGGTAGATGAACCAGGAAGAGTTTTTGAAAAGAAATATAAAGAATATTTATGGCAAAGCTATAATGCTTATTCGCATGTAGAGAGTGAAATTCTTATTGAAGTAACACCAGAGTTTGTTGAAATTTGGGATGAGGATGAAAATCGTCATGCTTTTCAATTGTTTATTGATTTTAAAAAGAAAACAGTTGAATATAAACCTTATGACTAAAGAAATCATATGATTTGATTTCTTTTGTGGAAGTGTTAAAATAATAAACGAAAAGAAAGTCTTCAGGGCAGGGTGAAATTCCCGACCGGCGGTGATAGTCCGCGAGCGCAAGCTGAAAAGGTGTAATTCCTTTACCGATAGTAGAGTCTAGATGGAAGAAAGACATTTTTTTAAATAATGTTTTTAGTCATGAAGATTAGTATTTTCATGATATTTTTTATTTTAAAGGAGAATTATTATGAAAAGTACTAAGACACAAAAAATGGTTTTAGCGGCTATGCTGGCAGCGCTTGGGATGATTTTGAATTTGATTGAGATTCCTTATCCCTTTGCACCTTGGCTGAATTTAGATTTATCAGAAATTGTCGTATTGGTGGCTATTTCAACTTTAGGATTTGTTCCAGCTTTATTTGTTTGCATTTGTAAGTTTTTTGTTTCAATTTTATTTAAAGGACCAGTTGGACCAATTGCGATTGGACAAATTGCGGCACTTATTGCCTCACTTTCAATTTGTGTAACGTATTCATTACTTGCACGTAAATTTGATCCAGAAAAAAGTAGAAAGAATTATTTGTTGGATATGGTCTTAACGATGCTGATATTTGCTTTTATTATGTTTGTTATTAATTATTTCTTTGTAACACCAACGTATTTAATGCAAAAGCCAACATGGTATACAAATCTACCATTTGCTGTTGATATCCAAGCTTTTAATCAACAATATGGTTCCAATATTTCAATACCAAGTTTTTTATCATTTATGTCCCCTTATGGACAAGCGATCTTTATTATCTATTTTCCTTTTAATTTCATTAAAGGAATCATTACAGGTGTCGTTTATTATCTTGTAAGACCGGTAGAAAAAAGATTTAAAAGTAAATATCTACAAGAAGCCTAAAAAGGGCTTCTTTTTTTATAATCATTATTATGTTATAATGGCATGGGACGGTGGGAAAATGACGTATTCAAGAGTAAAAAAATATCAAGAGTTAAGAGATGGTTTAAAAGATGAAGTAGCTATTTCAAAAGAAAATAGACAAGAAAAACCACAAGTAGAGGAAGAAGATGATTTTTTATCTTTTATGAAAAAAGATAAAAAAGATGAAAAAGAAGTAAATTTAGAAGATACTTTAACAGAAGCAAAGACTTTTGAACAAATGCGTGAAGAAAGTTCAAAGGAACTCGATAGAGCTTTAAAAAGTGCTAAAGAAAGTGTTGGAAAACAAGATGAGTACAACACACGTATGGATATCTTAAATAAAATAAGAGAACCTGAAAAAAGAACGATTAAAATTGATTCAGTAGAAGACTTTGCCACAGAAGAATTTTCAAGAGGTATGTTTATTAATCAAGAAAAAGAAGAAATTGATGAAGAAAAGCCAAAAGAAAAGATGTCTTTAATGGAAAAACTTGCTTCAATGTCACCTGAAGAAGATGCTAAAAAAGCAGAAGCTGTTTTAAATCAAGAAGCAGTGGAAGAAGAAATCATTGAAGAAGAACCTGTTGAAGAAAAAGTTGTTGAAGAAAAAGTTGTTGAAGAAGAAGTTGTTGAAGAAGAATCTGACGAAGAACAAGAAGATGAAGAAGTTGATGAACCAAAGGAAAGTAAAGTCGTTAAAGTAATGAATGTTATTATTGTTTTATTAGTTGTTATTTTTATTGCTTTACTTGGAATGATTGTTTATCAAAGTTTCTTTTAAACTAAGGTAAGCCTTAGTTTTTTTAAAGGGAGAGAAATGTATGAAAAAAAATATATCAGTTGCTATTGATGGACCAAGTGCTGCTGGAAAAAGCACAATTGCAAAAATGGTTGCGAAAAAAGAAAATTTCATTTATATTGATACGGGTGCTATGTATCGTTGCGTGGCTTACTATTGTTTAACTCAAAAAATTGATTTAAATGATGAAAAAGCGGTTGAACAAGCAATCGAACATATTCAAATACGTCTAACACCAGATAATAAAGTTTATTTAAATGATGAAGATGTAAGTAATCAAATTAGACAAGACCAAGTTTCACTTGGGGCAAGTTGTGTTTCTAAATATCAAGTGGTACGTAGCTTTTTAGTAGATGAACAAAGAAAAATGGCAAAAGCGGGAAATGTCATTCTTGATGGACGTGATATTGGAACGGTTGTTTTACCAAATGCAGATTTAAAAATCTATCAAATTGCGAGTGTGGAAACACGTGCAAAAAGACGTTATTTAGAAAATTTAGAAAGAGGTCTTGATGCTGATTTAGAAAAAATCAAAAAAGAAATTGAAGAAAGAGATTATCAAGATACACATCGTGAGATCTCACCACTTAAAAAAGCAGAGGATGCCATCGAATTAGATACATCGTCTCTTACTTTAGAAGAAGTTGTTGAACAAGTTTTGACTTTAATACAAAAAGCAAAGGAGGAATAATATGGCAGGTGTTGTTGCTATTGTTGGTCGTGCCAATGTTGGTAAATCAACAATTTTTAACCGAATTGTTGGAGAAAGAATTTCTATTGTCGAAGATGTTGCTGGGGTAACACGTGATCGTATTTACGCCAAAGCATCATGGCTTACGAAAGAGTTTAATATTATTGATACAGGTGGTATTGAATTAGAAAATGCCTCTTTTACAACACAAATTAAGATGCAAGCAGAAATTGCCATTGAAGAAGCAGATATCATTATCTTTGTTGTTAATGGTCGAGAAGGTATTACTAAAGAAGATGAATACGTTGCACGTATCTTACAAAAATCAAGAAAACCTATTATTTTAGCGGTTAATAAAATTGATGACAATCAATTTAAAGATTATATTTATGAATTCTATGCCTTAGGTGTAGGAGATCCTATTCCAGTATCTGGTTCTCATGGGATTGGAATTGGGGATTTATTAGATGAAGTTATTTCTCAACTTGATTTACAAGAAGAAGAAACAGATGATGATGAAATTAGTTTTTCAATTATTGGTCGACCAAATGTTGGAAAATCATCTCTTACTAATGCAATTTTAGGAGAAGAACGTGTTATTGTTTCAAATATAGAAGGAACAACACGTGATGCTATCGATACACCATTTGTTAAAGATGGACAAAAATATCGTGTAGTTGATACTGCAGGAATGAGAAAAAAAGGAAAAATTTATGAAAATATTGAAAAATATTCAATTTTAAGAGCTTTAACATCCATTGAAAAAAGTGATGTCATTCTTGTTGTTATTGACGGTGAAACAGGAATTAGAGAACAAGATAAACATGTTGCCGGTTATGCTCATGAAGCAGGTAAAGGGGTTATCATTGTTTATAATAAATGGGATCTTGTTGATAAAGATGAAAAAACAATGCAAAAGAAAGAAAAAGAAATTCATGAACAATTTAAATATCTTGATTATGCACGTATTGTTTTTACATCCGCAAAAACAGGACAAAGAGTGAATCAAATTTTTCCATTGATTCAAGAATCTTATGAAAACTCACGTAAACGTGTACAAACAAGTGTATTAAATGATGTTTTAGTGGATGCTCAATTAATGAATCCAACTACAACATTTAATGGAGGAAGATTAAAAATCTTTTATGCCAACCAAGTGGCGATTTGTCCACCAACATTTGTCTTATTCGCAAATGATCCTCAATACTTACACTTCAGTTATAAACGTTATTTAGAAAACCGTTTAAGAGAAGCGTTTGGTTTTGAAGGAACACCAATTCATATTATTTGTAGAAAAAGAGATTAATCTCTTTTTTTAACGTTTTCAATTATCTTTCATAATATACAGTGGTGATATTATGAAAGATAAAGATTTACTTGTAGAGCGCGTTTCTAAAAAGACAAATGTTAAAAAGGAAGATATTTTTAAACTTGCAAATGATCTGCAAAAGAAAGATTTAAATAATGAAGAAGATATGCGTTCGTTTATTCAAACAGTTGCTAAAGTGACAAATCAAACATTAGATCAAAGAAAAATAGATAAATTAGTAAAGATTATGAAAAATAAAGATGTCTTAAATGATGTAGAAAAAATGATTTAATTGTTGATTTAGATTTGGATTTTGTTATAATGTTAAAGAACTTCACAAAAGAGCGAAAATTGTGATTTTAAGCCTTTTTTAGATTGACTTATGTTGTGAGTTTCTATATAATAGGTTTTGCGGTTATGGAAAGGTGATTAATATGAAGTATAGCTTACAGTGGATTATTAAACACAAAGGAACATTTGATTTTGAAGAAGAAATAACTTTTCCTAGTGAAATGTTTGAAAAGTATGCCCATATTAATGGTCTTAAAGATGTCATCGTTTCAGGTACCGGGAATCTTGATACAAGAGATAAACGATTATATGTTGATTTAAATATTAAAGGAACAATGATTCTTCCATGTGCGTTAACGTTGGAAGATGTTGATTATCCATTTGATATCGATTCGACGGAAGTATTTTCTTTTGAAAAACCTGATCCGCTTGAAGACGTTCATGAAGCAAAAAAAGATGTGGTTGATTTTACACCAGTTGTATTTTCAAACATTATGTTAGAAGTGCCAATGAGGGTCGTAAAAGATGACGCTAACATCAAGGAATCAGGTAAAGGTTGGAAAATACTCGACGGTCAAGAAGATCGAGATGAGGAATACATTGATCCAAGGTTAGCAAAATTGAAAGATTATTTTAAACAATAGGAGGATATAAAGATGGCAGTACCATTTAGAAGAGTTTCTAGTACAAGAAGAAATAAAAGAAGAACACATGATAAATTATCTGCACCAACTTTAGTTGTATGTCCAGAATGTGGAGAATACAAAATGTCTCATAGAGTTTGTAAACATTGTGGAACTTACAAAGGTAAAAAAGTTTTATAAGAAGATCACCGTTTAGGTGATTTTTTTGTTTTTAGAGGACGAAGGTCCTCTTTTTTTTATGACTTTATCCACATTTTGTGAACATTTCCCATGATTTATTCACATTCGTTTATTGAATAATAGATATAAAGAGTATATAATGGTGGTATAAAGTGGTAAAAAAGGATATAAAAGTGTTAAAAAGTGGGTGAAGAATATGTTCATGGGTGAGTTTAGGCACTCTATTGATGCCAAAGGACGTCTTACAATTCCATCAAAGATTAGAAATCAATGTCAAGGCTCTATTTTTGTTGCTCGTGGATTCGATGGATGCCTTGCTTTTTATACCAAAGAAGAATGGGAACCTTTTTGCCAAAAGCTTTTAGCACTTCCTTCAAACAAAAAAGAAGTGCGTAAAGCCATCCGTTTTACCATTTCTAGTGCCAGTGAGTGTGAATTTGATAAGTTAGGAAGAATTAATATACCCACAAACCTACGTACACTTGCTGGACTTGAAAAAGAATGTGTCATTATTGGTGCTGGAAATCATGGTGAAATCTGGTCACAAGAAAAATGGGATCAATATTATAACGATAATCAAGATGGTTATGATGATATTTTAGAATCATTAGATGACTTTAGTTTATAGGAGGAAAAGTATGTTCAACCATGTGACAGTTTTATTAAATGAAGCAGTAGAAGGTTTGAATGTGAAATCCGATGGTATTTATGTCGATTGTACACTTGGTGGAGCAGGACACTCAAGCTTGATTTTAAAACAACTGACAACTGGACATTTGTATTGTTTTGATCAAGATGAAAATGCGATTCAAGCAGCAAGACAAAGATTAGAAACTATTGGAAATCAATTTACCATTATTCAATCAAATTTTAAAAATATTAAAGCAGAACTTAATCAACGTGGTGTGGAACATGTTGATGGGATTCTTTTTGACTTAGGGGTTTCTTCACCACAATTTGATAATGCAGAGCGTGGCTTTAGTTATAACTATGATGCCAGATTAGATATGCGTATGGATCAATCATCTTCTTTAGATGCCCATGAAATTGTCAATCATTATAGTTACGAACAACTTGTAGAAATATTATATAAGTATGCCGATGAAAAATTTGCGAAACAAATTGCTAGAAGAATTGAAAAAGAACGTGAAATTCAACCGATTGATACAACTTTCCAATTGGTAGAAATCGTTAAAAGTGCGATTCCTGCCTATGCTAGAAGAAAAAGTGGACATCCCGCTAAAAGAACTTTTCAAGCATTAAGAATTGCCGTCAATGATGAATTAAATGTCTTTGACATAGCTTTAAAAGATGCTTTAGATTTATTAAATATAAATGGGCGTATTGCTGTTATTACCTTCCATAGTTTGGAAGATAAAATATGTAAATATACTTTTAATGAGGTTTCTAAATTAAAGGATGTACCTAAAGGATTACCTGTTATTCCTGAAGGAATGCAACCAAAATTTAAACTCATCAATAAAAAACCAATTATCGCAACAGAAGAAGAATTAAATGAGAACCATCGTTCTCATTCCGCTAAATTAAGAGTAATAGAGAGGGTCAGAGTATGAAAAAAAGAAGAAAAACAGGTTTTGAATCATTTGCACAAACATTTTTAATTATTACAACAGTTATTTTTGTCTTTGGAATTATTATGGTTAAGTCTGTTGAATCTTCTTATAACCGCACAATTCAAAAGTTACAAAATGAAATCAATACAGTTGAATCAGATATTGATAGCTTACAAATGCAAAAACAAGAACTTGTTTCATTTAATAGAGTTGCCGAAGTAACTACATCTAAAGGATATACTTATCAAAATGATGCAACTGCTTCAACAGCAGGAGTTCAAGAATAATGAAGAAATCAAAAAGCGCAAAGATAACAGCTGTTGTCTTTGCTATTATTATTTTTGCTCTTGTTATTAATATTGTATTTTTAGGTGCGACAGGAAAACATTTGATCAGTGGTGAAAATATTGCTGAATTTGCGAGAAATAGAAGTAAAAAAGAAGCTGTTGAATATGCTCAAAGAGGACAAATTTATACCAGTGATCAAGAAAAAGTGGCGGTCAATGTAAAAAAATATAAAATTATTCTCGTTTTATCTTCAAATCGTACAGGATATGGGGAAAAACTTGCTTATGTTAAAAATATTAGTAAAACAGCAAGTAAATTGGCTCCTATTTTAGGAATGGATGAAAACGAACTTACGACAAAACTTCAAAGTGCCAAAGATGCAGGAAGATACCAAGTAGAATTAGGAAGTCAAGGAAATAATCTCTCGGCTTCGATTAAAAAACAAATCGAAGATTTGAATTTATCAGGAATTGAATTCAGTGAATCAAATTCACGTTACTATCCATTAGGTGATTTTTGTAGTTATATTGTTGGTTATGCAAAAAGCTATGAAGACCAAAGTATTAAAAAGATGGTTGGTGAAATGGGACTTGAACTTTCTTATGATAAAACACTTAAAGGAAAAAATGGATACAAGGTATATCAAACAGATGCTAATGGCTATGCTTTAGTAGATGGAACGTTAAGAGAAAAAGACCCAACGAATGGACAAGATATTTATTTAACGATTGACAGTGGTTTACAAAGAGACCTCGATTATTTGATGTCAAATGCTTACAATGAAAGCGGAGCACAAGTGGTTACAGCGGGTGTTATGGAAATTAAAACAGGAAGAATACTAGCAATGTCAACTTATCCTTCATTTAATCCTAATGAAAGAAATATTTCGACATTCAATAATTACTTTTTAGAAGGAACGATTGAATGTGGTTCTGTTTTCAAACCTTTTATTTATGCAGATTCGATTGAAGAAGGTAAATATGATCATAATGCTTACTATAATTCAGGAATGTATAATGTTTATTATGGAAATAAACTTGTTGCAACGATTAAAGACCATAATCATGGTCAAGGATGGGGTTCGATTACTTATGATCAAGGACTTTATCATTCAAGTAACGTGGCTATTTGTAATTTATTAGATAAAGGATATGTTACTAAAGAAGTGTTAACTGAAAAACTCAATGATTTAGGTTTCTTCCAAGGAGATACCATGGATGGACTTGCATGTTCTTCTTCTATTAATGCGTATACGCGTAGTAGTGCAGGAAAGCTGGAATACCTTACTACTGGATTTGGACAAGGGTCTACAGTAACCCCTTATCAACTATTAAAAGCTTATAGTGTTTTTGGCAATGGGGGAAAAACTGTTCAACCTCATGTTGTTGAAAAAATCGTTGATCCTGATACCAATAAAGTAACGTACCAAGCAACAACACAATATTCTAAACAAATCTTTTCAGAAAATACGGTCAAAGAAGTAAGAGATTTGATGTTAGGTGTTATCGAAGATCAACAAGGAACAGGTAAAAATTATCGATTAGATAATGGTGTTCGTATGATTGGTAAAACGGGGACAGGGCAAGTTGTTGAAAACGGCGGATATAGTACTTCGGTCTATATGCACTCTTTTGTTGGACTTGCGCCTTATGAAGATCCTCAAGTTGTGATGTTTATTACCTTTAAATCAGGGGATTCTTATGCCCAATATATGCCCAATATTGTCAAACAAACAATGACAAGTGCTTTACAAGTAGTTAATCAATATAATGCGCCAGATGAAAAAACAGTTGATGAAAGTTATACTTTAGATTCCTATACAAATCAATCTGTCAATTATGTAAAATCAAAACTTGAATCAAAATCATTAAATGTACAAGTTATTGGTAATGGTGGTAGTGTCATTGAACAATATCCACTAGCAAGAAGTAAAGTGACAAGTGGGGATAAAATCTTTATTAAAACAGAAGGAACAGATATTACGCTTCCTGATTTAACGGGTTGGTCTAAAAAAGAGGTACAAACCTATGCTTCCTTGGCAGAAATTCAATTAGTAATTGAAGGAACAAGTGGGCATGTTACTTCACAAAGTATCGAAGCCAATCAAGTGATTCATAAAGGTGATAGTTTATCGATCACCTTATCCTAAGGGCATAAAATGCCCTTTTTTTTCATATTTTATAAGGGTGAGACTATGTTATTTGAACAAACGATTAAAAAAATAAAAATGGTTAAACTCTTTATTGTTCTGTTAAGTCTAGCTCTTATTTTTAAAGTAGGATATATACAAATCATCGATCGTAAAACGATTTATGATAAAGCCTTAGAATCTTGGCAAAGGTCATTTCCTGTACAAGCTAATCGTGGGAAAATCTATGATTGTAGTGGAAATATACTTGCAACAGACTTAACGACAGCATCATTAGTTGTCGTACCTAGTCAAATTCAAGATAAAGCCACAACCGCGATTTCTTTATCTAAAATTCTTCAAGTAGATGCCAAGTCTTTAGAAGAAAAATTAAATAAAAAGGTATCGATTCAAAGAATATCTCCTGAGGGAAGACAATTAGATGATGAAAAAGCATTACGCATCCAACGTTTAAATTTATCAGGAGTCTATTTAATCAAAGATACCAAACGATATTATCCTTTAAATCAGTATTTGAGTCATTGTTTAGGTTTTGTTGGTATTGATAATCAAGGATTACTTGGATTAGAGTTAGAATATGATCGCTATTTAAAAGGAAAAAATGGTTCGATTGATTATTATATGGATGCAAAAAGCCATAATTTAAAAATGTATCCAAGCCATTACAGTGCAAGTCTTTCAGGAATGAATTTATCCCTTACAATCGATAAAAAAGTTCAGGATGTTATTGAAAGAGAACTCAACAATGCCTATGATATTTACCATCCTGATGGTATTTGGGCTCTAGCAATGAATCCTCAAAATGGAGAAATTCTAGGAATGTCTAGTAAACCTGATTTCAATCCTAATGATTATAAAAACGAAGATTCTTCCATTTATAATCAAAACATTCCTATTTGGAAAACCTATGAACCAGGTTCCACTTTTAAAATTATTACTTTTTCTAGTGCACTTAATGAAAATCTCTTTGATATGGATAAAGATACGTATTTTGATCAAGGATATGAATATGTTTCAGGAGCTCGCATTAAATCATGGAAAAAAGGAGGACACGGTTTACAAACCTTTCGTGAAGTACTCCAAAATTCATCCAATCCCGGCTTTGTTGAAATTGGGCGTCGTCTTGGAAAAAAAAGAATTTATAATTATGTAAAAAAATTTGGTTTAACACAAAAAACAGGAGTTGATTTGCCAGGGGAATCCTGTGGAATCATGTTTGACTATAAAAATTTCCATGAACTTGAACAAGCTACAGTTGCCTTTGGACAAGGTATTTCTGTGACACCTTTACAACTCGTGAGTGCAATTTCTGCTTGTGTTAATGGAGGTTATCTTTTACAACCTCATATTTTAAAAGAAGTGCGCAATAATAATAATGAAATTATTTATCAAGCAAAAAGAAAAGTAAAAAGACAAGTCATTAAAGAAGAAACAGCCAAAAAAGTAAGAGATGCTTTAGAAAGTGTTGTTACTGATGGTGGAGGAAGAAATGCTTATATTGATGGTTATCGAATTGGGGGAAAAACAGGAACAGCTCAAAAAGCTGTCAATGGAAGTTATGTTGGTGGAGGCTATATTCTTTCTTTTGTCGGCATTGCTCCAATAGATGATCCACAAATTGTTTTATATATTGCGATGGACAATCCTAAAAACTGTATTCAATATGGGGGAACAACGGTAGCACCGATTGCAAGAAAGATGTTGTTAGATATTTTACCAGCTTTAAATGTGAAGAAAGTAAAATCACAAAGACAAAAATCATTTTCAGTGATGGATAAAAAGACTATTAAAGTTGAAAACTATATTGGTAAACAAAGAAAAGAAGTTCAAAACATTTCTTTGCGTTTTCAATTTGAAGGAAAAGGAAGTGTTGTTATTGATCAACTTCCTCGAAAGGGAGAATATGTTGAAGAAGGAGATACGATTGTGATTATGTTAGGAGAAAAATAATTTATTATTTTTTAAATAAAATAAATACAAAGAGTTGACAGTGAAAATGAATTTGTATACAATAAGTTTACATTTGATATAAATACTGTGAAAAGAAAGAGTAGGCATTAACCTTTAGCGTAGAGATTTCCTGGTTGGTGAAAAGGAAAATAAATGTTTTTGTTGAATTCGTCTTGGAGTAGAGTGTTGAACAGTTTTTAAGTAGGCATCTCCGGTTACACCCGTTAACGTGGAAGAGTATGATTGTACTCAATGAGATTAATATAGTAATATATTAATGAACAAAGGTGGTATCACGAAGCGATAGCTCTCGTCCTTTAGGGATGAGAGTTTTTTATTTATATCAAGGAATAAGAAAAAAGGGGAAAAGAAAAATGATTATTGTAATGAAATCAACAGCATCTAAAGAAGATGTAGAAAAAGTATCAGAATCAGTAGAAAAATTAGGATTAAGAGTGAATGTTGTAAATGGGGCAACACAATCAGTTATTGGAATTATTGGCGATACCACAAAAGTAGATCCAGAATCCATTGAAGTTGATCCAGCTGTAGA